>JADMIO011246830.1_pt1 | contig 127420 bp, 114 predicted proteins | sample 8958161 | NCBI WGS metagenome assembly JADMIO01 (sample SAMN16585339, study PRJNA669376) | soil metagenome | isolation source: Crop rotation soil | place: USA: Cullars Rotation, Alabama | collected 2011
CGCGACAACTTGTCCACGTGGAATTCTAAGCTTAGGATCCCAATGTGCTGGAAAGAGAAGCGATCTCTTCTTTCTTTTTTTCAACATCCTTACCTGCCTCATCGTCTGCTTCATATTGCCTGGCAACCGAGCGCAGGTAATAGGTCATGATCGTGAGCATGATCAAAACAAGCGACAATACCGACAATAAAATAATTCCCAGCATTATTGATCTTTTTTCTTTCCGAATAACCTTAGCCTGCTGATACCGCCATCAGGAAAGATATTTAATCGTACATGAGAAACAACAGTAGCATGATCCACTTCCTTTACAAATTCATGTTCCTTATCAGCGCTTAATTTTTGTTCGGGCAGGATCATTGACCATTGAACCTTTCCCGCCATTACATCACTATCGTTTGCAGTATTACAGCCTTCGATCGAACAACGATCCGGATAATTTCCTTTAAAGTGGCAGGTATCAACAATAATGCGATCAATGTTTCCTGGTCTTGCCAGTTTCAGGATCACCCAGTCACGGTTACCAGGAGTACGGTTGCGTTTGGTCTCCCATCCATCTCCCATGTTCACGCCACGGCCGGGCATGATGAGATTACTCATAGCACTAAAGAACATATCATTGCATGCGATCGCCTTTCCACCATTGATAGCTGCGGCAAGATCGATCTCTTCATTTGCCCCGACAAGATCCCAGTTCTTAAATACTTCTCCGTACACCCTTAATCTTGCAACTCCCCCGTCAGGATAAATGTGTAACCTGATATGAGTATATATTTTATCGCTGTTACTCTTATAAAAATTCTGCGACCCTGCATCAAGATGTGATTTGGATAATATCTCTTCCCAGGGAAGCCCTTCCCAGTTATCCGTGTTATCATCTTTCATGTTGATGGCTTCTATAGATGCATGAGGCGGATGATTGCCAAGAAAGAAATTCGTATCGATATCAAATCCAACGATCCTTCCCGGCGTTGCTAGTTTAACAACGGCCCAGTCATGCCCCGGCACACGTTTGCGACGGCTTTCCCACCCATCCATCCATTTACCACGGTCGGTATATTTATCAGTTATGAAAATACCTCTCGTTGGTTTGATCAGGTTTTCTTTTTCTGCAAAGAAGTCGTCTGTAGCATATAAGACCTGTCCGCCTAATCTTTCAGCAGCAAGGTCTGTCAGCTGCGCAAAGTCCGTGGCCTCCTTAATTATTTCTTTTACTTTTTCAAAAGCCATTGTCCTGCATTTTTATGAACTATTTTTTTGTCTTCATAAACGGTGATCCCATTTACAATTGTTCGCTGAACAGTACCTGATAATTCTTTTCCCGTGTAAGGGCTGCAATTATACCGGTGTAAAATGTCTTCAGCTTTTACTTTGAGTTTTTCTTTTGGGTTCCAGATCACTATGTCAGCATCATATCCAACTGCCAGTTTTCCTTTTCTTGTATCAACCCTTAAAAATGTAGCCGGGTGTTCTGTAAGCAAAGGAATGAATTTTTCAATTGAAATATTTTCTTTCATGGCCGTCCAGGAAGCAGGCAGGAGGAACTGTAACCCTGCAATACCACCCCATGCCTTTTTTAAATTCCCGGTCTCCAGTTCTTTGATCGCAGGCGGGGCAGGTGAATGATCGGTAGCGATAAAATCCAGCGTACCATTTACCAGCGCAGCTTTCAATAATTCATTGTTTTCTTTCTCACGGATCGGTGGTGCGCATTTATACAGGCAATCCGCATCAGGGATGTTTTCTGCATTGAAGAAGATATAGTGAGGGCAGGTTTCTGCTGTTAATAGCAGTCCCTGTTCTTTCGCGGCTTTGATCTTCGGCAATGCTTCCGCAGAAGATACGTGTACAATGTGCGTCGGGCAATGATGTTTTCGGCAAAGACCGATCACCAGTTCGATCGCATTGTTCTCCCATGCTTTCGGCCGGCTGTTCAGCCATGCCTGATAACTCGAAGGGAATTTATCCAGTTCATTGATACACTCCCCTTCCAGCTCAGCATGCGCCAGCAGGGGAATGTTGAATTTTGCGATGAGTGGCATCGCTTCATTCAATTCTTTTTCACCAACATTGGGAAATTCATCAATGCCGGAATGTGTAAGAAAACATTTTATACCCAATACACCAGCCTGCATCAATTCCTCCAGCTCATTTTGATTTCCGGGTATCAAGCCGCCATAGAAACCAACATTAATATGCAACTTGTCCTTCGAAGCATTTAATTTTTTATCGAATGCTTTTTTATTGGTGGTGACAGGACTTGCATTCAGCGGCATATCAACAAGGGTTGTGATACCTCCTGCCGCTGCTGCCTGGGTTCCTGTATCAAAGCCTTCCCAATCGGTCCTTCCCGGCTCATTGATGTGTACATGTGCATCGATGATCCCCGGCATTAAAATATTACCTGTCGCATCATCAGCTCCTGTTGCTTTGTTTTTATGTATTTCCGTGATGATCCCATTGTCAAAACAAAGGGTTGCGGGTTGAAGCTTCCCCTCCAGCCAGCATTGATCACTGTATATAGATTGCTTATTTGCCATGCTTGCTGTAAAGTCCCATCAAAACCTTTTCAGGAGTGATGGGGGCCGAATAAGGAATGGTAGCCGCAGGATTGAATGCCAGTGCAGCATTGCGTATGGCGAAGAAAGCCCCGATCCCATACATCAGTGGTGGCTCTCCCACTGCTTTTGATTTTAAGATCGCCATATCACTTCCGTCCGTATTCAAAAATTTCACTTCCAGTTTTTTCGGGACGGAATAGATGTCCGGGATCTTATAAGTGGACAATGCATTGGATAATAATTTCCCTTCGCTGTTATATACAACTTCTTCCATCGTCATCCATCCTATACCCTGCACAATACCACCTTCACATTGCCCCAGGTCAACGGCACGATTCATACTGCTTCCGAAATCATGCACCACCTGTACCGAATCGATCTCATAAGTGCCCCTCAGGCAATCAACAGTCACAATGGTCAGAGCAGTTCCATAAACATGGTATGCAAACGGGTGGCCCTTCTCTATTGTTTTATCGAAATTGATATAAGGTGTGGCATAATGTCCCTTTGCGCTCAGGTTGATACGCTTCATAAATGCCTGCCTCACCAGGTTGCTCCAGGTGAATATGGAAGGCTCATCGTTGATATAAACAACTTCATCTTTTATTTCTACAGTCTGGTCTTCATTGTCGGTCAGTTCTGTTTTCACAAAAGAGATCAGCCTGTCTTTTATCTGGTTACAGGCGTCCAGCAATGCTTTTCCATTCAGGTCAGCGGTGGAACTTGCTGCCGAAGGTGAGGTATTCGAAACCCTCGATGTATTGGTGCTTTCGAGTTTTATTTTATCGGCATGAATACCAAAACATTTTGCAGCTACCTGCAGCATCTTTGAATTCACGCCCTGTCCCATTTCCACAGCGCCTGTGCTTACACCTACTGATCCGTCATTATATACATGTACCAATGCCCTGGCCTGGTTCATCATAGTATTGGTAAAAGATATCCCGAAGCAGACAGGCATCAGTGATAATCCCTTTTTATAAAACTGGTTTTGTTTATTGAACCAGTCCACTTCTTTTCTTACGGATTCGATATTATATATATCTGTCGCTTCATCCCAGCAATGCTTCGCTTCACATTCTGCAACGATCTGGCCATAAGGGAATTCATCTTTGTTATCCATCATGTTTTTCCGCTGTATCAATGAGGCTTCAACATTCAATCTTTTGGCAGCATGATCGATAGCGGATTCTATCACAAACATTCCCTGCGGTCCACCAAAACCACGAAATGCTGTATTGGGGGGTAGATGTGTTTTGCAGGAATGAGCCGTTACATGCACATGGGGAATATTGTAACTATTGGTTGCATGGAATAATGTCCTTTCCAATATCGCCGGCGAAAGATCTGCTGCGGCACCTCCATTCTGATAATAAGTTGCTTCATAAGCGATGATATTATATTCTTCATCAAGCCCGATCTTATAATCACTGCTGTAAGGATTTCTTTTGCCTGTCATCCGCATGTCTTCCATGCGATGCGGAATGCATTTGGCAGGACGCTTTAACAAATAAGCCGTCATAGCTGCCATGGTGCCCCATGCTGAAGCCTGGTCTTCTTTGCCTCCAAATCCGCCACCAAGGCGGGGTACATCAACTTCCACCTGGTTCATTCCAACACCAAGCACTCTTGCGGCAGTGCGCTGTACCTGTGAAGGGCCCTGTGTGGAAGAATATATTTTTACACTGTTATGCTCGGTCGGGTAGGCATAAGCTCCCTGTGTTTCCAGGTATAACTGTTCCTGTCCGCCCGATTCAGCGCTCCCTTCAAAAATATATTTACACTTTGAGAATGCTTCCTGCGTACTTCCTTTTACAAATTTTCGTGAGTCGCTTAAGAATTGGCCCTGCCTGAATGCTTCTCTAGGATCGGTAATAACAGGCAATGGATCGATCTCTATTTTTATTTTCTTGATCGCATCTTCAGCTGCATCTTCATTTTCTGCTACAACAAGTAAAACGGGTTGGCCCTGGAAATCCACTTCATGGTCTGCTAAAAATGGTTCATCCGCAATAATACCTCCTATTTGGTTCTCACCGGGAATGTCTTTACATGAAAATATTTTCACAATACCTTCCACCATCTCTGCTTCTGAAAAATCAACTTTCTTAATGATGCCATGTGCAACAGGTGAATCAAAAACTTTTACAAACAACATCCCTTCCATTGCCGGGATATCATCCACATATATGGAACGGCCCGTCACATGATTGGCAGCATCAATATTACCTCCATCCTGGTTAAGTGGATAGACGGGGCGCTCTTTAGATTTTTTATTGTCAGGTGTTTTATGCACTTATGACCTTTTTAATGATCTCTTCATTTTTAAAATGGGCAAGGAACAATTGTCTTAACAATAATCTTTTATAATCTGCAGTTCCTCTTGCATCACTGATGGGAGCGATCTCTGTATTCATTATATCAATGGCTTCCTTTAATACTGCTGGGCTGATCTCTTTGCCCTTCAGGAAGGCGGCAGTGGCAGAAAGATATTTAGGAAAAGGAGCTACACCTCCTGCTGAAAGATGTGCATCTTCAATTATGCCTGCGCTGTTCATGATTAACTGGCAGGCACTGTTCACACTTGCAATATCAAGGTTGGTGCGCTTGCTTACTTTTTCAAAAGAGAAACCGTTGTCTTTTGGTGGCGTAAAGATTATCTTCTCAATGATCTCGTCTGTTGATTTATCAATTTGTTTATAGCCCTTATAAAAGTTGCTGAGTTTTATTCTCCTGGTAGCTCCATTTTTAGTCAGCATGATATCACTGTTAAGCGCCAGGAAAAAAATACTCATGTCGCCAATGGGTGAGGCATTGACCAGGTTACCCGCCATGGTGGCCATATTCCGTATGGGTGTGGAAGAAACAAGTTTTATGTACTTTCCAAGGTCTGGAAAGAATCCCTTTACCAGGTTTGATTCGGCGAATGCAGTAACTGTAACAGCAGCTCCGACGTGGCATTCTCCATTCTCCATTTTTATCTCCTGCAAATGCTTTGTATCAAATAGATGATTGGGAGAAGATCTTTTTACAGTCAGCGCTTTTTGTACAACAAGATCAGTTCCGCCGCCGATATTTAATTTTTCTGTTGTTGCTCCTCCATCATCCGGCACAACAGTTTGTTTTATTTTTTGCAGCCTTTCTTTTATATCCCGGAAATAAGACGGTATGAAATTATTTTCAACGAGCCAGCCGATGGCTTGCTGATCCGGCTTCCCGCTTACTTTTTCGGAAAGTATTTTTGCAGCCCTCTCAATTGACTTATATCCTGTGCACCTGCAGATGTTCCCGTCTATTGCAGCGATGGCCTGTTCATACCCTGTTGTTGTCTCATTCAAAACAAAGCCGGTCAGCGACATTACAAAGCCAATGGTGCAGAAGCCGCATTGTGTTCCGTTCGTGTCAACCATTGCCTGCTGAACGGGCGAAAGCTCCTTCATATTAATGCCTTCCACAGAAACGATATGTTTACCAGTTGCATTACCCAATGGCATCAGGCAGCTAGTCATGGAACGATACAACAGCTTATCATTCTCAATCTCCCCTACAAGAATGGTGCAGGCGCCGCAATCACCTTCCCTGCAACCGATCTTTGTACCTGTAAGTCTTTTGTGATAGCGTATAAAATCAAGCACCGTACTTCCCGACGGCAACATTGTTTCGATCAGCTTATCATTTAAAATGAACCGGATCATCAATACTCTATTTTATTGGCACTGGTTTTCCATTTCTCAAATGCTTCCAGCGCTTTATCTCTTAATATCTGTTGCGTAAAAAGTTTTCGTTCTCCGATGGGCTTGGCTATCTCTTCATAGATGAACTTGTCATCGAATTGTATCGCGGCAGCGTCTTCCTTGCTGTTGGCATAATATAATTTATCAGGCCTTGCCCAATAAATGGCGCCCAGGCACATGGGGCATGGCTCACAACTGGTATAGATCTCGCATCCCGTCAACTGGAATGTCTTAAGCGCTTTACATGCCTTTCTTATCGCCACCACTTCGGCATGTGCAGTAGGGTCATTGCTGGCGGTAACCTGGTTAGAGCCCCTGGCGATCACTTTTCCATCCTTTACCACGATTGCGCCGAAGGGCCCCCCTTTTAGCTTTTCCACGTTTGACACGGAAAGACGGATGGCTTTTTTCATGAATTTATTGGCTTCCTTATTCATTGGCTTTAGAATTTATGCGGAATAATAGCAAGCAGCAGGTGCAGCAACAATAAAAATAGCAAATTGCCGGTAAGCAGACAAATAAGCGGCAGCGGCTTCGCTATATTTGCCTATTAATCCCCCGCTTTTATTAAATGAACATCGCATATAACAACCTGCCGGGTGAACAAAGGTCAGCAGCGATCCAGCGATTGACGGCATTATGGGCATTTTCAGAATCTGGCCTGGGTGGTATTCTGCATGCGCTGCAAATGCCATTTACAGGTTTGATCGTTGGAGGAATGGCGGTGATCATTATCAGCTTTATTGCAGAGATCTCCGGCAACAACTACAAACAGGTATTAAAAAGCGCTATGATCGTGCTGATCGTAAAAGCAATGGTAAGTCCTTATACCCCTTTTCCTGCTTATATCGCCGTTTCCTTCCAGGCTTTGCTTGGCTATGTTTTATTCAGCATGCTGAGGGTAAACCTTTTCAGCATTCTTTTATTGAGCATCATTGCTATGATGGAATCTGCAATACAAAAACTCCTGATACTTACTTTATTCTTCGGCAAATCTTTCTGGAAAGCCACTGACGAGATGATAGCATTCATCGCAAAACAATTCGGGGTGACTTCTGTAAATGGAAGCCAATGGCTAATCGGTTTTTATTTGCTTATCTATCTTATTGGCGGGTTTATGATCGGGTGGATAGCATACAGGGTTATCAAAGGATTTTCGGAAGTAAAAGAATCTCCCACCAAGCCGGTAATAATTAATGCAGAGCTGTTCAGGGAAATGGAACCTAAGAAGAAAAGCTCATTAAGTAAATTATGGACGATCATCCTTGTACTGGTAATATTATCAGCAACACTTTTTGTATTTGCACCCGACACAAAACAGGGATGGCTCGTTGTTACAAAGACCGTCAGCTGGACCATGGCTGTTATCCTGCTATGGTATATGGTCATCAGCCCTCTTTTTACAAAACTCATTCAAAAAGTATTGAGAAAAAAAGAAAGCAGGTATAGCGAAGAAGTATTAAAAACATTATCCTTCCTGCCGGTACTACGTGAACTGACGGCGCTTGCCTGGCAAAAAAGTAAGTTATACAGTGGCTGGAAAAAATGGCATTTCTTTTTTTCTGCCTTTATCCATTGGTCGCTCACTTATTCTGAATATACTGCAGAAGTAGCCATAAAAAAACATGCATGAGCATTATCCTCTTCTCAAGGCCTGTAAGAAGCGGGAAGACAACCGAGCTGATGCTTTGGTGCGATCAGCATAAAGATGCACAAGGTATCCTGATGCCTGACAATGGTAACAGGAAGATCATGAATGTAAGGACAAAAGAACTTTTCGATATTGAATGTGCCGATCCCAGCAAAACCAAAGATCCTCTGATCAGTGTTGGCAAATATTTTTTTTATACAGAAGCCTTTGAAAAAGCAAATTCGATCCTCCTGGAAGCATTGGCTCAAAAACCTTCCTGGCTTATCATTGACGAAGCAGGTAAACTGGAACTTGATGGAAAAGGGTTCTACCCAGCTATTGAAAAGATCATTCCTTTATATAAGATTAGTGGCGAAGGAAATCTGCTGATCACTGTCCGGGACAGCCTGGTTGAAAAGTTCGTTGAACAGTTTGACATCAGGGATCATAGCCTGATCAATAGCCTGGCAGGCCTTAAATAAAGATCCCCGTAAAGAACGGGGATCAAAAAGAAGACTATTTTGATCTATTCGTGCATCACCATGATCGGCATATTGCTATGGTAAGATATCGTTTTACTGTGACTGGGCTTTAAAATTTTGTCCAGGAATGAATGGTTCTTTTGTATCACAATGATCATATCGATATTCCTGCTTTCGGCGAAAAGATTGATCGCTTCATCCACATCATATAAACGCATAAAATAGAATTCAGGTTTATAATCTGCGAACATCTGTCTCAGTTCCTGTTTTTCTTTCTCATAATTATCAGTAAGAGAAATATAATGGTCCTTATCTACATTCACTACGTGCAGTTGCGGTTTGAAGGCATCGAGGAAATCCTTGATCGGCATAGATGGAGTAGTGCTAACGGTGTTTTTGAAATCAGACGTAAGCATAACATTTTTGATCGGTTTGAAAGTTGCTTTTTCAGGGACGATCAATACAGGGCAAACCTTTCTTTCAGCCATCTTCAATGTATTGCTGCCAAAAAGAACCTGCGCTATTGCAGATTTTCCTGTAATGCCCATAATGATGAGGTCAGCACGGCGATGCCTTGCTGCTTTCTCCAGCCCGTCAACGAAATCAGATTCTTCATGAGCGAGTACGTCCATTTTTACAATATGGCTTTTCATCAGTTCGGCTTTCAGTTTCTCAAGAGCTTCTGTTGCCGCAGCAGCTTCTGACGCTTTTCCATAACTGTGATACAATATCATGTTAACCCCGTAATGGCCGGTCAGCAGCTGGGCTGCATAACGAGCGGCGTGCAGTGAAGTCTCTGAAAAGTCAACCGGGACAATAACCGTATTCATATTGATTAGCTTTAGTTAGAAATATTGGGCAATTTAGTTCATTTCGCCCTATCATTCAAGGACTGATTATTTATCTTTGCCGCCCATGGCCCAGAAAAAATTACAGCGCTTTGCCGACATAAAAACCTTTTCTAATGTGCTGGAATATCCTGCAGGTATGCAGGGCAAATGGAAGGATTTTTTTAAGAATGATAACCCCCTTGTTCTTGAGTTGGCCTGCGGACGTGGTGAATATACCGTTGGCCTGGCTAAGTTATATCCACAACAGAATTTTCTGGGCATCGATGTAAAGGGCAACCGCATGTATATCGGCGCTAAAAGATCGCTTTCGGAGAACATCGGCAATGCCGCATTCTTAAGAACACAGATCGAAAAGCTTGTTGATTATTTTGCACCCGGGGAAGTGGACGGGATATGGATCACATTTCCTGATCCGCAATTAAGGACATCGAGAGCAAAAAAAAGGCTGACGCATCCAAGGTTTTTAAGGCTGTACCAACAAATACTAAAGCCGGGCGGTTGTATCCATTTAAAAACCGATTCACCCAACCTTTATGATTTCACCAAAAGAGTAATAGCATTATGTGGACTTGTTATTGATGAGGATAATGCTGATGTATATACGGGAGAAAATATAAAAGAGGAATTGAAGATCAAGACGCATTATGAAAGCCTGGATATTGCTCAAAGTAAAAAGATTCATTACCTGCGATTCATTATCCCGGGTGAAATAAAAGATATTGACCGGCAATTACAGGAAATTTTAAAGCATGAAGAACAACCTCGTTGAGGGAGAGGATTTTTATTATAATGAGCAGGGCTATATTGTCCTTACGGCCAGCTATCACCTTGAGAGGGGTCATTGCTGCGGTAATGGTTGCAGGCATTGCCCCTATCAATATAAAAATGTGCCGGAGCCAAAACGTTCTCAATTACTATCTTTAGTGTCTGATGGCAAAAAAACAAATTAAGAGGGTCACAAAAAAAAGTATTAAAAAGACTGTTGCTGAAAAACCTCGCAGCACGGTCAAAGAATATAGTTTTTTCGAGGATGTATTTGAAGTGGCAAGACAGATCCCCAAAGGAAGGGTCACATCCTATGGTGCTATTGCTGCTTATCTCGGCACTAAACTTTCTGCTCGCATGGTAGGCTGGGCAATGAATGCAGCAGGCAGTGCCAAACCAAAGGTACCTGCACAAAGGGTTGTCAACAGGAATGGAATATTAAGTGGTAAGCATCACTTCTCTACTCCTACGGCCATGGAAGAGCTATTAAAAAAAGATGGCGTGGCCGTAAAGAACGATACGGTCGTCGATTTTGAAAAAAGATTCTGGGATCCCCTCACCGAATTAAGTCTATAAAATGAGCAACCCGGTTTTACAAGGAAAGGTTTCTTTTGTCAATTATGAGAAGCAGTATGTGATGATAGAATATGAGTTGAAGGACAAAAAGAAAACCATTAACGGAATAGTTGACGAAAAGACACAACTTCAATGGAAAAAAACGGGCCTGATCAAAAAGCCTCATACTTTTCATATCGGTGACGTAGTGAATTTTACGATAGCTCTTATTGACAGCGGGGGAAAACAGGTAGCTACCAACATCCAATATCTTTACAACAATGCGCTCGATGCCCTGGTCAATAAGGCAAAAACAGATAACAGCTTCTCAGGCTATTTAAAAGTTGCAGATGATAAATATTTTGTCAAGGAGATCAACAGCTATCTTTTCTTCCCTGTTCCCCTTTCTCCATGGCAAATAAAACCACCGGAAAGCCATTTGAACGAACCCGTAAATTTTTCACTGGAGAATATTGATAAAAAGGATAAGGTAACGGCAAAGCTTTTCGATAATAAATATATCCCCGAGTTTTATAAAGCCGTAAAACTTCATAAATCCAACACAGCTATAGAAGCAACAGTGAGCAAAGTATCACCCCATGCTATTTATGTAAATATCATTGATGATAAGATACAGGCCAAGCTGCCTTTTAAGGAAGGGGTAAAATTAAATGACAGGATCAAAGTCAAGATCACTTACCTGGGTTCTGATAAGATCCGTATTGAAGAATTATAAGCTATCAGCTTCAGTGCTGTCCAGTCCGATATCTTCTGCCATTTTACTTTTAGAAGGCGCCTTTGTTATAAATACAACGGTGACCGTTGCTGCCAAAGCCAGGAAAAAATAATTAGAGGTTATAAAGAAAATGATGCAGGAGAACAAACAGGCTCCTTCCAGCAATGCCCATTGCGTAGTAAATGCCGCAATATATTTTTCAAATTTTTGTTTAAGCGCCAAGCCACTGTCATTTCGTATCAGCTCCGTTCTCTTTTTGAACAGTCTCGTTCCAGCAAAGAATGCGATCACAGCAACCGCAATAGCAATGGCCTGGAGAATATTGTCTTTACCGGTTATAGCCGGGGTTATTGTTTTACTATATACCAGGTAGAATAAAACAACCATGAATAAAGCCTGCCCGATAAGAAGCGTGCGGTGAATGATCTTAAGTGCAGCAAAAGATGGCTGGCTATTTTGCATTATGTATAATAAGGACTGATCATTAAATAAGCAGTAACGCCCGTCACGGCAACATAGAACCAGACCGGCCAGGTGATCCGTACGAGCTTTTTATGTTTTTCATAATCTCCCGTCAAAGCACGGTATGCAGTGAACAGGATGAAAGGAAGGATGATGGCAGCCAGCGGTATGTGGGTAAGCAAAACAAAATAGTATACCATTCTTACACCCCCCACCTGTGCCTTTTCATCATCACTTACGATACCGTTATGATCAAGGTCGCCGAATTTTGTTTCGCCCGCCAGCAGGTGATGTGCTATGTAGGAGGCAAGGAATAATACGGATAGCGTGATCGCTGTGAGCATTATTCTTTTATGCGCCAGGTATTTTTTTTGTTTGACCATGATCAATCCTGCCAACAGCAAAAGGGCAACAATAGAATTGATGATCGCATTTGCTTTTGCGAAAATATGTACGTCGAAACCAAGGTCAACATCCAGCTTATACCTGCTCAGCATTACAACTGCTGCAAATACAACTACCGAAACGGTATAAATAAAAAGCTTCGCTTTTTTCTCATTCTTCTGCAGGGAGGGCTCTAACATCATGTATTGTTTGCTGTTTTTTCTGTTCGCTGCCTGTACCGGTTCACAATGAATATGCCGATAAATATGATCCCGATCGCAATGAAGATAACAGGCAGTATGGGTATAAAATCCCTGAACACCGAAGGTGATCTCTTATCCTTTTCAAGCATCAGCAAAGGAATGTCTCTTGCCAGTTGCGCCTGCCTGGCCGTGTCAACCCCGCTATACCATCCACGAACGATCCTGTTGCTATCTAATAAGAAAAAGTTCTTGGTGTGAATAAAGCCCGTGTCTATTTCGGCATCAGCCAATCCAGCTTTCAATTCCTTGAATGCAAAATCATATATCTCTTTTTTATTGCCGGTGACAAACCACCAGGTATCATGATTAACATTAAAACGATCTGCAAATTCCCTGAGCCGCGGAACAGAATCATGTTCGGGATCAACACTAATTGAAATGAATTGAACAATGCTGTCATTTTCCACAAAAGAGTCCTGGAGCTTCTTCATATTTCTCGCAAGACCCGGGCAAATGCTTGGGCATCTTGTAAAAAAGAAATCGATCACCAGTACTTTACCATGGAGATCGCTCAACGAAACCTGTTTCCCCAGCTGGTTGGTAAAATGCATATCCTTCACCTTATGCCAGATAGTGTCTGTGGTTGTTTTGCCATTTTTGGTGCTGGTAATCACACTATCCGGCTCAAAATATCTCGCCGGCATGTGTATGGCCTGTTTGCTGTAATACTTCACTATGAAATATCCAGCCAGTGGGATGGCCAGCGCCAGTATCAATGCCAGTATAGCTTTATTGTTCATGGTTATTGCTGCGCAAATTTACGTTATTGATACCCATAATAAAAAACCATCCGCCAGCTGGCGGATGGTCAATATGATTTTGATGATCTGGCAATATTATTTTTTTGCATCCTTATCAACAGGTACCTGCTGATGCTGCTCTGTTTGTGAAGGGCGGCTGCCGGCGTTAGTATTGCGTAACCTTCTCCAGCTGTCTCCATCCCACAGGAACGCCCCGATGAACCAGATGAACAGGCAAAGCGGAACAACGATCGTCATGATAAAATTCCTTATCTCATCCCCAAGGTGCATGAACACAGAAACGATATAAAATGCTTTTGCCAGCGAGAGAATGCATATAGCTCCTTTTACAAAGAGTATCATTCCCTGGTGTGCTTCAGGTTCTCCATACCAGCGCTGGGCAAGTCCGAAACCCAGGGCAAGCTCTACAACAGTAATTGCTGATAACAACCAAAATACTTTCCAGATACGCTCAGTTCCAGATGAAGGAGTGTGTGATGATGCTGCGTGTTCACTCATAACTATTCTTTATAAATAATGATCGGTTAAATTAGATAAAAACATAAGAATACAAATACCCATACCAGGTCCACAAAGTGCCAGTACAAGCCGGCCTTCTCTATCATTTCATAATGCCCGCGTTCATCAAAATGGCCCAGCTTTGTCTTAGCCAGCATCACCACGTTGATCACTACCCCACTAAAAACGTGGAATCCGTGGAAACCTGTGATGCCGAAGAAATAACTTCCGAATGATGGCGGTCCTACCTGTGCAATATGTGTTTCATTGAGGTCAACCTTATTGATAAGGTCGCTCACTGAAAGATTCTCCAAAGATTTTAATGTAGCAGTATGGTCGTGTTCCATGATCATTTGCCTCAATACTTCCGGCGAAGTACTTTGTAATGCTGATTTCAGCATCACCTGGTCATGGATCTGGTGGCCCCAGGGGTTATGACTTACAGTTGTATTCAGCGCTTCGATCGCTCCTGATTTTGCAAGTACGAAATGTTCGCCTGTCAGTAAGTGTGTCCACTCCCATGCCTGGCAACCAAGGAACGCCAATCCACCAAGAATAGTCAATATCATGTATTTCTCAACGCCCTTCCTGTTCATGTGGTGGCCTTCATGCACAGCCAGTACCATGGTAACAGAACTGAAGATGAGGATAAATGTCATCAAGCTCACGAAAGCGAGGGGCAGGTTCTGGTGCCCGAAGAAAGGAAATGCATTAAATACGTGGTTGGCATCCACCCAATCGTTCAAACTAAATCTCAGTGTTGCGTAGCTGATGAGGAAAGCGCCAAAAGTAAAAGCATCGCTCATTAAAAAGTACCACATCATCACTTTGCCATAGCTTGCATTGAACGGGCTTCTTCCCCCATTCCACCACTTGGTATTTGTCGGTATCGCTGTTGTTGACATTTATATATCTTTTTTATTCTCCTAAATTTATTTAACTCCCCCGGTTTACCTGATCAATATTAAAAAGATCAGCAGGTATATCCAGAGTATATCTACAAAGTGCCAGTAAGTACTTGTTATCTCAACCGGCACGCTGTTGTAGTTTCTTATTTTACTGCTGAATGCTCTTGCATACTGCAGTAATAAAGCAATCACTCCTCCCACAACGTGTAATGCATGAAGGCCTACGATCACATACAGGAAATCATACGATACATTCTTCCCCAGTGGTATCCCTCCTTTCCATAATTGCCAAAATCCCAATGCCTGCAATGCAACAAAGAGCATTCCCAATATCACCGTAACACTCATCAGCCTCCTGTACTTAGCCATTTCCCTTTCTTTGAATGCCCGCAATGCCAGGAAAATGGTAAGGCTGCTCAAAACAATAGCAGCAGTACTGTACCAGAACGTTTGCGGCAGGTCAAATGTCAGCCAGTTGGCCTGGTTGCGCTTTACGATATATGCACTCGTCAGCCCTGCAAACATCATCAGGATACTCCCGATGCCCACCCACAGGGTAAACTTATGCGGATGAATTTTCTTTCTTTGTTCCATTGCCACTGTACTCATTCAAAATATTTTTTGTATCACCCGGCCTTATCGGCATATAAGCTCAGGAATACGATCATCAGATAGAAATAAGAACCAAACATTACTTTTCTTGCACTGCCAACATCCATTTTTATGAACAGCATAACACTCAGGTACAACATCCCCAGGTTACAGGCAAGTACGATCCACATACTAACGATGCCACTTATATTAAAGTAATAAGGCAGCACCCCAACCGGTATCATCATCGCGCTGTACATGATCGTTTGCAACGCGGTGAATTTTGTTGGCCCCTTGTCGCTTGGCAACAGCTTGAATCCTGCTGCAGTATAATCCTTATGTGCCACCCAGGCTATTGCCCAAAAATGCGGGAACTGCCATAAGAACTGTATCGCAAACAAGATCAGGCCACCCGTCCAGTCGATCGGTTCGCCATAGAAACCGGCAACCCACCCGATCAAACAGGGTAATGCACCGGGAAATGCACCCACCAGCACTGCAACAGAATTTATTTTTTTCAACGGGGTATAAATGAACCCGTATAAAAATAAACTCAGCAGTCCAAGCAATGCGCTTTCTATATTGAACCGGTAGAACATGATGAAAACGCCGAGTGCCCCCGCAATAACAGCAAAGGCTGTTGCTTCTGTTACGCTCATCCTGCCGCTGGCCACGGGCCGTTTGGCAGTACGTTTCATCAATGCGTCTGTACCCTTCTCGAGTACCTGGTTAATGGCATTGGCCGATCCTGTGATCAGCATTCCTCCTGCAAAAAGTAAAAGAACTTGTAGTAAATTAAAACGAACTCCGGGTGCCAGCAGGTAACTTACTACCGTACTGAAAACAACCATGAAGCTTAAAGTGAATTTGATCAATTGAAAATAATCTTTCACTTTGCTTACCAACGCAAATGACGCTGATCTGTCAATGGTTGTATTCTCCTGCTGCATCCTTTTCAAAAATCTTATTTTAGTTTCCCTTCAATACCTGTCACACAATTATTAAGTTTATTGTTCCCCCTCTTAGTGGTGCGATTCATTTTCACCGATAGGAGTATTCTGCGGGATGAATTCATGCCCGTCTTTTGCATAGTCATAAGCCCCGCGATGTACTTCAGGTATTTCGCCGGGCCAGTTTCCGTGTCCAGGGTTAATCGGTGTTGTCCATTCCAGTGTATTCGCTCCCCATGGATTGGTGCTGGTGACTTTTCTTCCTTTGAACATGCTATAGAAGAAATTAAATACGAACATCAACTGGGCGGCAAATACGATCATAGCAACGAAACTTATGAATTCATTCAGGCCTGCAAACATTTTAAATGATTCCCAGGTCGAATAGTCATAATAACGACGGGGCATTCCTGCAAGACCCTCATAGTGCATTGGCCAGAAGATAAGGTATGCACCGATCACGGTGATCCAGAAATGGATATATGCCAGTGTATTGTTCATGAAGCGGCCGAACATTTTAGGGTACCAGTGATACACGCCGGCCAGCATTCCGAACACACCGGAAACACCCATTACAATATGGAAGTGCGCAATGATGAAATAAGTATCGTGCAGGTGAAGATCCAGCGCAGAGTTTCCTAAGAATATCCCTGTCAATCCACCGCTGATGAACATGCTCACAAATCCAATGGCAAATAACATTGCCGGACTGAACCGGATATTACCCCGCCACAAAGTGGTAAGCCAGTTAAATACCTTTATCGCCGATGGTACTGCTATCAATAAGGTAAGCAGTACAAAGACAGATCCCAGGAAGGGGTTGAGGCCTGTTACGAACATATGGTGCGCCCATACCAGGAAGGCCAGTATTGCAATGGCAAATAATGATCCCACCATGGCCATATATCCAAAGATGGGTTTACGGCTGTTGACTGCCAGTATCTCTGATGCCATACCCATGGCTGGTAATATAATAATGTATACTTCAGGATGCCCCAGGAACCAGAATAAGTGCTGGAACAGGATAGCGCTACCGCCTTCATTGGGTAATATCTTACCTGCAATAACGATATCACTTAAATAGAAACTTGTTCCCAGGTTCCTGTCGAACAATAATAATATAGCGCCTGATAATAATACAGGGAATGAAAGCACACCCAATACTGCTGTAAAGAACAGCGCCCATATAGTAAGTGGCAGGCGTGTCATACTCATACCTTTTGTACGCATGTTGAGTATGGTGGTGATATAGTTAAGGCCTCCGAGCAATGAAGACACGATGAACATGGCCATACTTACCAACCATAGGTCCATACCTATCTTACTTCCTTCCGAGGCATCACCAAGTGCACTCAAAGGGGGATAGATGGTCCACCCCCCGCTTGCAGGTCCTGTCTGTACAAATAAAGATGAGAACATGATGATAGATGCCAGGAAGAAGAACCAGTAGCTCAGCATGTTCAAAAATGGAGAAGCCATATCTCTTGCACCTACCTGTAATGGAATTAAGAAGTTAGCGAAGGTTCCGCTCAGCCCGGCCGTCAATACAAAGAACACCAAGATCGTTCCGTGCATGGTAACCAGCGCATAATAAAATTCATGACTTATTTTTCCGCCCGGCGCCCAATGACCCAGTATATCTTCCAACCAGGGGAAAGCTGTTTCGGGATATCCCAGCTGTAAACGGAAAAGCACAGAGAACAAGCCACCAATGATCGCCCATACAATACCTGTGACCAGGAACTGCTTGGAGATCATTTTATGATCCTGGCTGAAAACATACTTTGTTATGAACGTCTCGTGGTGGTGGTGCTCATGATGTGCATCATGGCTTCCGTGAACGTCTGAATGTTGTGCTGTGGCTACGCTACTCATATTCTTTATTCTTACTTTTTATTATCCCGGCGCTTCTGCCCGGGACCAATTATTTATTTTTTTTCCTGCAACAGTTGTGCTGTTGTTGCTTTAGCAGCAGTATCTGCTACATTCATTTTTGGTGCGCTTTCCGGGTGAACTGTAAAGTATTCCGGCTTTTGTTCGGCTAACCATTTCTTATATTCTTCCATTGTTTCTACAACAATGATCGCTTTCATGGCAAAGTGATTGGGCCCGCACAACTGGTCGCATGCGATCTCGTATGCAAAATCGGGGTTGTTTGTTCTTGTTTTCATTTCGGCAGTGGTATACTTCGGCGTAAACCACTGTGTTGTTGGTATACCCGGTACAGCATCCATTTTCAGCCTGAAATGAGGAAGGCCTACGTCATGGATAACATCCTGTGAACCGATCACCATTTTTACCGGTATGCCTACAGGTAAATGCAGTGTACCGCTTACATGAATATCGTCATGGCTTGCAGGGTCATTGAAATCCACACCCAGGTTATTGGTCGCTGTATAGAGCCTGAAATCTTTTTTTCCAAGCACTTTATCAGCTCCCGGATACCTGAACTCCCAGGCAAACTGGTGACCTGTAACTTCCACCACGATGGCATCTTTTGGCGCATCGCCAGTTATTTTGAACCAGTATTTCAAACCAAAAACAACCAGTACGGTCAGGAAGATGGCTGGTACTGTTGTCCATAACAATTCAAGTTTGTTGTTGTGTGGGTAGAAAAAAGCTTTACGATCGTCTGATTCCTGGTATTTGAAAGCAAATACAAATAATAATATCTGTGTGATGACGAATACAACACCTGTGATGGCGATGGTGATCCATAGCATAGTGTCGATCTTTTCTCCCTCTACTGAAGATGAGCCCTGCGGAAATAATGTTTTGCCATAATACAATTCATTGCAATACCAGGCGCCGATCAACCCCAATATCAAAAATCCAAGCAGGAAAAATGCATTGATCCTATTATTTTGTTTGCGTGTTTTTTCTTCGCCTTTCAGTACGCTTACATACTCACTGGCTTTCGCGATCTGGAAGATGACTACGAAAATTAAAACACCCAAAGCGACCATTAAAAACTCCTTCATGATTCAAAGTTATTTTCAGTAAATGTTATTCGACTCTCTTGTTTAAAACGCTGTTCTTTATTTATCTTTTTCCGCCACACAAACTATTATTCATTACTATGTGTGGTGTATCATACTTTCTTTGAGGAAAGGATGATTCTTTGCCAGCAATGAATGTGCGCTCAGGTATCTTCCCACTCCCCACATGATCAATCCTACGAACAAGGCGCCGGTGCCGAATTCGAAGAAACCCAGTTTCCCGTGCTCGTGCATTGTACCCGGCATCACCATCTGGTAAAAATCTATCCAGTGCCCGAAGATCACCATCACAGCCATTACAGTAACCATGGTCCAGTTCCTCTTCGTTCCTTTTTTCATCAATATCAATAATGGTAAAAGGAAGTTAACGATCAGGTTAAAGAAGAATACGCCTTTATAAGGGCCCCCCTTATGAGCGGTCCCGATCCTTTCAACGAAATATTTTGTCTCTTCAGGCTGGTTGCTGTACCATATCAGCATGTATTGAGAGAACCAGAGGTATGTCCAGAAGATAGAGAAAGCAAACATGAATTTACCAAGATCGTGCAGGTGTTCTTCGTTAACATATTCCAGCTGCCCGCGATTCTTCAGGTAAATAACAAATAGGGCGATCAGCGACATACCCGAAACGAAAGTGCTTGCAAAAGTATACCAGCTGTACATGGTGCTGTACCAATGAGCGTCGATGCTCATCAGCCACAACCATGGGATGGTGGATGCTACAGTAAGCGTAAATACAACGGTGAATAAAGAGGCCCATACTGTATTGTTCCATATCCACTTCTTTCCTGTTTCATAATCCATATGGCCATGCTTATCGCTTTCCAGGCTCATGCTGCGCATCTTTCTTCCCAGGAACCACCATAAGAATATCGTGATAAAAGACCATACAGAGAAAAATACAGGATGAAGGAATCCGCTCTTACCGCTCAATATCTTATCCTTTGCTACCGCTTCCCTGTCTACCCAATGATAAATATCAGACCTGCCTCCCCAAACGATCGCCATTAATACAATGAAAGTAATAACGCCCAGGATAGGTACTACTGCAGAGATGGCTTCTGATACTCGGCGGAAAGAAACCTGCCAGCCGCCCATTGCCATGGTGGTAACGCAGATAAAGAACATTGACGCATTCACCACCAATAACCAGAACACACTATTCTGTAAAAGCACAGCCCAGAAACGGGTACTGTCAACATTCTCTCCATGACCTGCATGTTCAAAAGGATGATACATGATCAATCCATACAACAATGCTATTACGCCGGCACCAATCAGCCCATAAGTCCATTTTTTATAACTGCCCGGTAATTGAAATTGATGATTCATCTAAACGTTATTTTACGTGAATTCTTTAATACTTATTTTTTTACTGCTACAGTATCCTTCTTAACTGCCGCATTGTTTTTTGCAGACAGGCTATCAGCAGCTGCCGGAGCCGCTCCCCCGCTTGCAAGTGACCTGATGTACTGGATAATTCTCCAGCGTTGTTCTCTTGTCAGCTGTGAAGCATAGCTTCCCATATTATTCTGTCCATAGGTCATTATATAAAATATCCGGCCATCAGTGTAAGCAGGTGCAGTTGCCGAACCTGTAGCAGCTGCAACAATACTTTTTACTCCACCGATCTTGGGTGCTAACGGACCATTTGCTTCAGCTTTTGCACCATGACAAACCGCACAATTGATATTGAATAACCTTCCTGCTTCTGCCAGCTCAACTGCAGTTGGTGCAGGCAAAGGATTTTTAACCTGCGAGCTAAGGTTCAAAGCATTGCTGTCGATCGTGCCGGGGCCTGTTGCCGGGATAACCGGGTAAGGAAAAAGCTCTCCTCTTTTTATGGTACCAGCCGGTGGCAGGTTATTGAAAAATATCTTATGTCCAAGGTCATTCCGGTCCATCGTAAATTTTGATGAGTCTCTCAATGCATAGCTCTCGTATGCACGGCTGTATGCCATATCCGGCATATACGCCCTGCCTTCCCTGTGGCCACAACTAGTGATCACAACACTTATTGATAGGACCAGCGTTGTTATGATTGCAATCTTTTTCATTCTTATAATCTTCATTTTATTAATGAGGGCTCACCGCCTGTTCGATTATTAATATCCTTTTTCTTCTTTATACAGTTTCTGTGTTTTATCGTAAGTCCCGATCCACCATCCTGTTTCCACTTCCTGCACGTTCACTTCTTTTGCCCCCGCATTCTGCAGGAACGACTGCACTTCTGCGTCATTGGTCTTATCCGTACATTCCACAGCCATTACAAAAAGATCGTCTGTAGCCCTTGGATGAAAATGATGTTTCTTGACAAAGGGCGCCAGGTTGCACAGGTAACAAAATGTAAGTGTCATTCCTATTGCTGAGAACAGAACCGTCAACTCGAAAGTGATGGGTATCCATGCCGGAAGAGAGAAGTGTGGCTTACCGCCGATGTTCAATGGCCAGTCGTTGGTGAATATCCAGCTGATGCCTGTCAATGCTGTAGTAGTTCCGAGGATAGCGTAAATAAAGCCTGCTGTGTGCAAACTCGTTTCACGGATGCCCATCGCATGATCGAGGCCATGCATTGGGAAAGGAGTATAGACGTCGTGTATCTTGTATCCCGCCTTGCGAACACTTTTCACCGCAGGGAACAATACTTTTTCGTCATCGAAACATCCTACTACAAATTTTTTAATTCCTCCAGCCATATTTTTTAGCTTTTAGCTGCAAGCCTTTAGCTGCAAGCTTTATTAATAATTATCTATTAAAATATCTTCAACATTTATCGCTTTGGCCAATAGCTAATAGCTAGTAGCTTGCGGCTTTCTTAATGGTGCGCATGTTCTACTTCATCGAGATAGAACCTTTCTGCATCTGCCTTTTCCAGGTCTGTCATCTTCGCCTTATAATTCTCTCCACTTGTTTTCAATATCGCTTTGATCTCGGCTACCGCGATAACCGGGAAATATTTTGCGAAAATGAAGAAGCAGGTAAAGAACAAACCGAATGTACCGAGATAGAAACCGATCTCCCAGATGGTTGGTGCATAATAAGTGCTCCAGCTGGAAGGAAGATAATCCCTGTAAACTGATGTAACGATGATCACGAAACGTTCGAACCACATACCGATGTTCACAATGATACTCATGAAGAAGGTAACAGTGATATTCCTTCTCAGCTTACGGCTCCAGAACAATTGTGGTGATACCACGTTACAGAACATCATCAGGTAATATGACCAGCCATAAGGGCTGAACAGGTTGGCACGGTTCTCTTTGAAAGCAAACCACTCGTATGGATTCTGACCGTACCAGGCAATGAACAATTCCGTTAAATAAGCGCAACCCACAATGCTACCCGTCAATACAATTACTTTATTCATCGCTTCAATATGGCCAACCGTGATATAATCCTGCAGGTTCAATACTTTTCTTACGATGATCAACAGGGTTTGCACCATGGCAAATCCCGAGAAGATCGCACCCGCAACGAAATAAGGAGGGAAGATGGTAGTATGCCATCCCGGAACGACCGATGTGGCGAAGTCGAATGATACGATCGTGTGCACTGACAATACCAGCGGCGTACTTAAGCCCGCCAGTACAAGTGATAAAGATTCATGGCGCTGCCAGTGTTTGGTACTGCCGGTCCACCCGAAAGAAGCCACGCCATAGAACATTTTCCTGAATTTTGTTTTGGCCCTGTCACGAACAGTAGCCAGGTCAGGTATCAAACCAGAATACCAGAATAATAATGATACAGTGAAATAAGTTGATACCGCAAATACGTCCCACAACAGTGGTGAGTTGAAGTTAACCCAGAGCGAGCCGCGGGTATTTGGATAAGGTAATACGAAGAATGCCATCCACACACGGCCCATATGCCATATCGGGAACTGGCCTGCACAGATCACCGCGAAGATCGTCATCGCTTCTGCCGCACGGTTCACACCCGTTCTCCATCCCTGGCGGAATAATAATAAGATCGCCGAGATCAAAGTACCTGCGTGACCAATACCGATCCACCATACGAAGTTGGTGATGTCCCAACCCCATCCGATGGTCTTGTTCAGGTTCCACTGTCCGATACCATAGGTAACTTCACGATAAACACTGTACACACCGAAACATAATAAGAGTACACTGATGGTAAAACCAATATACCATAAACGGCTTGGCTTCATCTCGATGGGGCGAATGATATCTTCGGTTACCTGGTGATAATCTTTATTACCATCTACCAGTGGTTCCCTTTGTTGCGATTCGTATTTCAGTAATGACATATCTAAAATATAAAGTCAAAAGTTAAAAGGCAAAAACTAAAATCAAGCGCTCTTTAGTTTTGGGTTTTACTTTTTGGTTTTGAATTTTTACTTTTTACCTATTGTTTTTTATGCGTGTTCTTTTTTACCTTCTTCCTGCTTTTCTTCTTCGTTGCTGATATTCCTTTCGGTGTTCCTCACTTTTGCCAGGTAATTCACATTCGACAGAACGTGTAACTGGTCCAGTACATAGAACGACCTGTTCTTCTGTTCCACATTCCTGATCTTATATACTTCACTTTCCTTGTCATTTACATTACCAAAGCTGATAGCATTGGTAGGACAAGCCTGCGAACATGCTGTTTGTAAGTTGCGGACCAATGAAGGGTCCTGGTGTTTTTTAGCTTCCAGCTTACCATCCTGCAAACGCTGAACACAGAAAGAACATTTTTCCATCACACCGCGGCTGCGAACGGTAACATCAGGATTAAGCACCATCCTGGTAAGGTCATCATTCATCTGCATCACAGATTCATTCATATATGTTCCGATCAATGACCGCTGGTTATCTGGGAAGCTGTCTGCTCCTGTATAATCCAGCCAGTTGAAACGACGTACTTTATAAGGACAGTTATTAGCGCAATACCTTGTACCGATACAACGGTTATAGGCCATCTGGTTCAGGCCTTCGGTGCTGTGGTTGGTTGCAGACACCGGGCAAACGTTCTCGCATGGTGCATTATCGCAGTGCTGGCAAAGCATTGGCTGGAATACCACATCCGGGTTCTCAAGATCCCCGGTGAAATAGCGGTCGATACGAAGCCAGTGCATTTCATGCGCTTTCTGAACCTGTATCTTACCTACAACACTCACATTGTTTTCTGCTGTACACGCAACAACACAGGCGCTGCAACCCGTACAGGTATTAAGATCGATGCTCATTCCCCATTTAACGCCCGGCTTTGCGTAGTCGGGATAAATGGTTGCATCCTGCACAAAATTGTCACCGCCGCCTGCTGTAATATTTTTTCTTTCCTCGTTTATTTCATCATACAATGCTTCAGGCTTAGCATTGAAGGTCTTAAGGTTCATTTCATATATAACAGGGCGGCTTTCTGTAAATCCATGCACCTGTGTTTGTGCCAATGGATAAGTAGCTCCTGTTTTTTCAACCGTAGCGCCTGATGAATATGAGTTGGTGCCGTTAAAAGTTACCAATGGATATGCATTTTTACCCGCACCATTAGCAGACCTTCCGATATTATTTTCTGTTTCGTCTTTGTTGGCACTTTGTCTTCCATAACCAACCGCAATAGCAACTACATTGGGATGAACACCAGGAATGACGATCACCGGTAATTCAACAGACCTGCCATTTACTGTTACTTTCACCACCGGCTTTTCGGGATGAACTTCATAATCGCTCTGTTTACCAAAATCCTTATTCAGTACGTCAAGGTTCAACAATGATTTTGCCATAGCAGGGCTCATCATTACATAATTGTCCCAGGTTACTTTGGTAACAGGATCAGGTAATTCCTGCAGCCATGGGTTATTGGCCTGGCTGCCATTACCAACAGATATTTTTTGATACAGCACTACTTCCGTTGCGCCGCCTTTCATGCCGGCAACCGCAGCTGCTGCTTCTGCTAATTTTGCTCCATTGAATGCACCGCCACCAACAGGCATTGTTGTTGGTTCAACAACACCATCCTGCAATGCTTTATCATAAAGATCTGCACTGCCCAGCTTGGCCATCCAGTATGTTTTGAAATAAGTTTCGTAGTCTGCAGTTGTGCTTCCGCTCCATTTCAATAAAGATGTCTGTAAAGCACGTGTTTTGAACAATGGGTTGATCGTAGGCTGGATCAAACTCATGTAACCGGTCTTAGGTTCTGCATCACCCCAGCTTTCCAGCCAATGATGAGCAGGTATAAGGTATTTACATTGTTCGGTCGTTTCATCCATCGTTGCGTTGAAAGAAATGCTGACAACCTTATTTAATCCGTCGATGAATTTTTTGGGATCGCTTAATGTATACGCAGGGTTAACGCCATGAACAAGCACAGCGCCTATAGCACCTGAGTTCATGTCATCAACCAGCTTCATCATGTCTGCGTCAATTCCATTCCTGTAATTGGATGTCATAGCCCAGTTAATGGTCTTGCCATTGGCGCCGATCGCTTCATTGATCGCATTCACGATAACCTGCACATTCATATCATTGCTTCCACACACCACCAATGCAGCACCTTTATTTGCATTCAATGCTTCGGCTGTTTTGCTGATGCCTTCATTCAGTTTTGCATCTGCGATGGAAGGGGCTGTAACAGCACCTCCAAGTTTCGACAGTAAAGCCAGGGCAATAGCACCGGTCTCGGATGGCTTGTGCATGTAGCGGTCATCTGCATTGCTGCCGGTCATGCTCATCATGCTTTCAAACTGGATATGTTTGCTGAGTTCGGCTTTTTCTCCTTTTACCTTTCTTCCTTTTGAGTATTGTTTGCTGAATTCAACAGGGCTCAGCCATGTTCCCAGAAAATCGGCGCTGAGGCTGACGATCACTTTGGCATTATCAAAATGATAGGAAGGGATTGCTTTTTTCCCGTAGCAGGCTTCATTCGCCAGTAACATTCCGCTATGGCTTACTGCATCATATTGTACGTGACGGCTGCCGGGATATTTTGCTAAAAATTCGTTTATGATCTGTAATGTAGAAGGAGAGTTGATGGTTGAAGTAAGTAATGCTACTGTTTTGCCTGCTATCGCAGCTCCCACCAGTTTATCAAATGCGTCAAAGCTGCTCACTTCTTTAAATCCTTTGCCATCTTTTTGCATTGGATAGCGAAGCCTTGTAGTATCATAAAGATCAAGTACAGATGCCTGCGCCTGTGCGCTGGTACCACCCTGTGTTATGGAAGACAATTCGTTTCCTTCTATTTTGATCGGGCGGCCATCTCTTTGTTTTACTACAACAGAGATCGTATCGCCGCCATTCACATAAGTAGATGCATAATAATTGGCAACACCCGGAATAACATTATCGGGCCTTTGTAAATAAGGAACCGCCTTACGTACCGGCACTTCGCAACTTGCTGCAACCGCAGCAGCTGCGGTGCTGAAACCAAGATATTTAAGAAAATCCCTGCGGGGGGTTGGGGTGTCTAAGATCCCTTTATCATCAAGGTCTGCCAAAGGAAGTAACTCTTCTTTGAATTCGTTTTTGGTTGACTCCAGAAAACTTTCTGTCTGATTCAGTTCTCCAAAACTTTGCCAGTATTTTTTCTTACTCATAGTTATTCAGTTAACAGTTGGCAGTTGATAGTTGGCAGTCAACAGCCCGTTTCATTGTTACATTTCAAATTTAATGTTGCAGACTGCCTGTTGCAGGCTGCAGGCTGTTTTAATAGTGACATTTCTGACATTCAGTTCCACCGATCTTTTCTACGGTTACACTATCCATTTTATGATTCTTAATGTCATTATGGAATTTTTCATAAATGCTGTAGAACTTATTTCCGCTGCTGTCTGCTTTATTGTAAAAATCAACCTTGGTGTTGCGGTGACAGTTGATACACCAGCCCATGCTCAATTCAGCAAACTGGTAAACTTCCGGCATCTGCTGGATATTGCCATGGCAGGTCTGGCACTGTTGCTTACCTACTTTAATGTGCTGGCTATGGTTAAAATAAACATGGTCGGGCAGGTTATGGACCTTGATCCATTCGATAGGCTTCGATCCGTCCGGCATGCCATCGCCATTGGTATCAGGATTATATTTTTTTGTAGCCGGGTTCCAGCCTGCGTATGCATATAATTTCTGGATCTCTGCAGTACCATCAACCGACTGTCCATTATCCCTTACCAGTTTATCTTCTCCTGCATATTTATTAATGGCCATATGACAGTTCATACAAACATTCACAGATGGGATGCTTGCCTGTTTACTGTCCTGTGCACCACCATGGCAATACAGGCAACTGATCTGGTTGGTTCCTGCGTGCACCTGGTGCGAATAGAAGATCGGTTGTTCAGGCTTGTAATGTTGCTGGCGGCCAAGGCCGATAGCTGCATTTACAAAGAAATATCCTGCGAGCGTGAATAGTATTAATATTCCAGACATTAAGTATGTCTTGTTCTTATAGAATGGAACCGGTTCAGGGCGCATCACGCCTTCTTTCTCATCGGATAATTTGCGGAGATTGCTGTTGACCTGCAATAATACGAAAGCGATCAAAGCCAGTACCAGCGTGAGTATGCCGAACAGCAGCGAATCATCAGATCCTTTGGGTGTTTCACCTACCGGCGCAGCTGGTGGTGCATATTTATCGGCATAATCTAATATAGCATCGATCTCCTCATTCTTTAATTGAGGAAAAGCCGTCATCTGTGTCTTATTGAATTTCTCAAACAGCGTCTTACCGTATGCATCTTTTTCTCTTACTACTGCAGAATTGTGCACCCAGTCATATACCCAGGTTTTTGATGGCTCCCTGTCTCTTGCTCCTTTCAATGCAGGGCCTGTAAAATCTTCCAAAGGCTTATGACAGCTTGCGCAGTTCGCTTTAAAAAGCGCTTCCCCATTGGCCTGGGCGAAAGATTTTTGATTGATAGAAATTAATGCAACAAAGAAGAAGAAAGTGAAGATTCTGTTAAAGATTTTTCTATAGTCACTCATACAGTTAATGCGGGGCTGATGTGGAAAAATATCCTTATTCGTGTGCAAAAATAAGACAGGACGATGACAATATACCAACATTCTTAAATTTTTTTTTACCTTGTCCAACGTGGTTTTCAGCCGATTGCGCCGGGTTTTCCGAAGCGATTGTCATGTATTTGTAAGTCGTTTTTTAAACCCTATCTTTTTTTTAATCGCTGTATCATTTCACAGTTTTTTGCCACAGCTTTGCCGAATGTTTGAAAAACTGAAGGCGCGATGGAAGGTAAATGGGCTTAACCTGCTGCTCATCATTACAACTTTTGCCCTTGGCGGAAGCCTTTGTGGTTACCTGGGAAGAAAGCTGCTTTTACTTACCGGACTTGAAAAGGGTTTCATCTGGATCCTGCTCTATATATTGTTGATAACCCTGCTCTGGCCCCTCTGCGTGATCATCATCAGTATACCCCTTGGTCAATTCTCATTCTTCAGGAAATATCTTATTAAAGTATGGAATAAAATGAGCGGCAAAAAGAAAGGCCCCAGGCAGATCAGGGTAGCCATTTTTGCCAGCGGGGCGGGAAGCAATGCTGAAAAGATCATTACCTCATCCCGATCCGGGGTTGCACTCATCGTTTGTAATAAGCCAGGGGCGGGAGTTCTGTCCATTGCCGCTAAAGCCGGCATACCCAGCTTACTGATCGAAAAAGAAAGATTCTTTAATGGCGATCATTACCTGCCCGAACTAAAGGAACAGCAAATAGATTTTATCGTGCTGGCGGGGTTTTTATGGAAACTACCTCCCGCACTCATTAAAGCTTATCCCGGAAGGATCATCAATATCCACCCTGCATTGTTGCCAAAATTTGGTGGCAAAGGAATGTATGGGCACCATGTTCATGAAGCAGTGATCAGTGCCGGGGAAACAGAAAGTGGTATCAGTATTCATTATGTGGATGAATTATATGATCACGGTAAAATAATATTCCAGGCTACCTGCCGGGTTGATAAAACCGATACACCTGACTCGCTTGCGAAAAAGATACACGAACTGGAACACCGGCATTATCCCCGTGTGATAGCCGAGCTGCTGCAAAAGTAAAATCGCAGTTAAAACAAAACTGTTAGCAATGCTGTGTAGATTTGTTGGTGTAATATTACCCGGAAAATTTACCTGTTGCGCCCATTTTTAAAAATAACTTTACTTGTATTGTGTTGTTCATGCTTCGCCCGGCAATTGTCAGCACAAATAATGATCAGCGGAACAGTATATGACTCTTCTAAAAAAAACCTGGTTGAAGGAGTAAGGGTTGAAAGCACCGGCGGGAATTTTACGATGACCGATTCCATGGGCAGGTACAAGATCCCCGTCAACGAAAAAGACTCCCTTACATTTATATACAAGGACAAGCCAACTCAAAAATTCAGTGTGAAAACCGTTGAAGATCCTTTTCATTTTGACATCTCCCTGCGGGTGACGGTAAGAGGAAAATACACCACGATGAAAGAAGTGGTAGTGTTTGCCAAATCATACAGGGAGGATTCTATCGAGAACCGACGAACCTATGCCAATGCTTTCGATTTCCGCAAGCCTACTATCCGTTCAAGCACTACACCCGATGGCATGGTAGGTGCCGATGTGGATGAACTGATCAATATCTTCCGCTTTAGGAGAAACAAAAGGCTGAAAGCTTTCCAGGCAAGACTGGAAAAACAGGAACAGGAAAAATTCGTGAACTACCGTTTCAATAAAACATTCGTGAAAAGGATCACGCATCTTGATGGCGCAGAGCTGGATACTTTTATGGTACGCTACCTTCCCACTTATGAATTCGCCAGCCAGGCAGACGAGATCACTTTCAACAAATACATCCTCATCGCTTCTTACCAGTTCAAAGCTGAATTATTAAAGCAGGAAGAGGCCAAACCTCCCGGGCAGGTAAAAAATTAAAAAAAGAGAAGTACTTTTCATTTTCAAATCGTTGATATGAAATGAGGCATAAAATTTTCGAGGTAGATTATATAAAATACCGATGAAAATTTTATGTCGAATTCCAGCTGGCCAAAATCAATAAAAATATACAGATGAAAAAGCTTCTTTTCTTCTCCTTTATTTTTCTTTCTCTTTATTCCTGCGCCCAGAACGACAATGTTCCGTCTTTTGTAAAAGACAGCCTGGATAATTATGTAGCCACCGCATTAACTGATTGGCAGATCCCCGGCGTAGCTGTATGCATCGTTAAGAACGGGAAAATTGTTCTGATGAAAGGCTATGGTGTGAAGGAACTGAACGGGAATGACAAAGTAGACGAGAATACCCTCTTCATGATCGGCAGTAACAGCAAAGCCTTTACCGCAACTGCGCTGGCAATGCTGGATGCCGAAAAGACAATTTCTTTGGACGATAAAGTAACGAAGTGGATACCTCAATTCAAACTGGATAACCAGGCTGCTGGTGAACAGGCCATCATCAGAGACCTGCTTTGTCACCGCATCGGCTTCCGAACTTTCCAGGGAGACTTCACATACTGGACAAGCAATCTCACCCGCAGTGAAGTGATCGAAAAGATGAGCCATATCAAAGCTGCTTATCCTTTCAGGACAAAATGGGGATATACCAATGCAGCATTCCTGACGGCGGGAGAAATAATCCCAAAGGCAACAGGTATGCAATGGGAGCAATACCTGAAAGAAAAAATATTTACGCCGCTTGGTATGAATAATACCCTTGCACTGAGTAAAGATTTTCCGAATGCTGCCAACAAATGCAGCGCCCACACCATTGCTGACGGTAAACTGGTAAAGATCCCCTTTTGTTATATAGATAATCTTGCGCCCGCAGGAAGTATCGGTTCATCTGTGAATGACATGAGCCATTGGGTGATGGCACAATTGAACAATGGCGAGTATAATAATAAGCAGGTCATTCCCCGGTCTGCCATTGCGCAAACATGGGCGCCTCATTCTATTTTAGGGAACGGAGGACATCTTTATAATACCGGTCATTTTTCTTTATACGGGCTTGGCTGGTTCCTGGAAGAATATTGCGGTAAAAAAATTGTTTCGCATACTGGTGGTGTGAATGGTTTTGTTACAAGTGTTACTTTATTGCCGGAAGAAAAATTGGGCATCATCGTATTTACCAATACTGATCAGAATAATTTTTACGAAGCGCTTAAGTGGGAGATCATTGATGCATACCTCGGTAAATCTTACAGGAACTACAGTAAAGTGTTTGTAACCTCTTTTAACCTGGAAAAAGCCAGTGAAGAAAAGAATGATAAAAAAATGCAGGATTCAGTTGCCAGGTACGTTAAACATGAGCTCGGCTCACCTGATTATACCGGAACTTATTTCAATGATGTGTACGGCAATATGAGCGTGGTAAAGGAAGCCGGTGAATTAAGAATGAAATTCAGTCATCATCCCAATATGTATGCAAAGCTTGAACCGATCGGTGGCAACAGGTTCTATGCAGTGTTCAGCGACCCTGAATTCAGTAAGGCCGTTTTTCCTTTCACTGTTGAAAACGGCAAAGTGGTTTCAGTGACTGTTAAGGTTGCAGACTTCATTGAATTCAATTCTTATGAATTTAAAAAGATAAAATAATGTCCCAGCAGCTGCACAACGAGCTTAAAAAAGAATTCCAGCTCGAAAGAATGATCCTTTTCAGTGATGCCGTTTTTGCCATTGCCATAACATTGTTGGTAATTGAACTAAGAGTTCCGGAAATAGAGCGATCGGAATTAACGGAGGGCAAACTGTTGCAAGCCCTCGCAAACATGATCCCGAAATTCTTTGGGTATATCGTCAGCTTTATGTTCATTGGCATTTACTGGACCGTGCATCACCGTCTCTTTGGTTATGTGATCAACTATACGCCAAAGCTGCTGCGGCTTAATCTCTTCTTTTTGTTTGCCATCGCGCTGATGCCTTTCAGTACGGCCTTCTACAGCGAGTATGTAATGAAGCATGTGATAACACCGGTTATTTTTTATACAGGGAATATCATACTGATCGGGGTATTCAACCTGCTCCTCTGGCGGCACATCAGTAATCCAAAAAATAAATTAGCAGAGGGGCTTGCCCAGTCTGACGCAAGATATTTTTCCCTGCGGGCGATCATCGTCCCGGTGATGTTCACGCTTTTTGCGTTTGTATATTTATTGAACCCGCTGCTTGCTTCATGGCTGCCGATCTTTATCCCGGTGGTGATGCGGATCGTAAAAAAGCAGTACGAGAAAAAGAACAAAATCAAAATTGCAGAAGATAATAAAATGTAAACCACATGGAAACTGACCAGTTAACACTCGGTATCGGAACAAGATTACAACACACACAACACGGGCCCGGCGTAATTGTAGGCGTACGCTATGCTACCTACCTCATCTCTTTTATACATCATGGCATAAAAGAGATCGATAAAACAGATGAGCACCTCGATGAGATCATCGCAGAGAATGTAACGGCAGAAGTAGAGACTGTTTCTGAAGTGGAAAGATCATTATTGAAGATACTGAGACAATGGAGCGATACCTCAGAGATCGTTCAGTTGGGTGATAAATGGCTCGGCGGCACCATGAGCCTGCAGGCCGCAGATAAAACATTTAAGCCAAAAGAAATTCCTATTGATGATTTCTTTCACAAGATCGTTATGCTGCGTGACCGGCTTCGTGTGCTGGAACAAAATATCAACAGCAATAAAAAATTAAGCGACGAAGAAAAAGTGAACATACAGCAATATATCACCCGTTGCTACGGCTCCCTCACAACCTTTAATGTGCTCTTCAAAAACAAGGAGCATTGGTTTGTTGGTGATAAGGGCAGCAAGGAAGAATGAACAAGGTTAAACCTCACAATTCAACTGCTATGCCCCGCTTATTTAAAAGCCTTTATTTCCAGGTGCTTGTTGCCATCGCCATCGGCATTATTATCGGCTGGCAATACCCCGACTTCGCAGTTCAGTTAAAAGTTTTGGGTGATGGTTTTATCAGGCTGATCAAAATGATGATCGCTCCCATCATCTTCTGCACCATCGTTACCGGCATCGCCAATATGCAGGATACTAAAAAAGTAGGGCGGGTTGGGTTGAAAGCAATTCTCTATTTTGAAGTGGTCACTACTATTGCACTGATCATCGGGCTTATCGTGATCAATATTTTAAAGCCGGGAGTTGGTATGCATATAGACCCATCCACGATCGACACAAAGCAGGTGGAAACCTTTATCATTGAAGGGAAAAAACAAAGTCCTGGTGATTTCATATTGCATATCATACCCGACAATATTGTAAATGCTTTATCCAACAGCGACCTGTTGCAGGTGTTATTTTTCGCAGTGCTGCTGGGTTTTGCATTGTCTAAGATCGGGGCAAAAGCTGCTCCCTTATTAAAAGGCATTCAGTCGCTGGAATCGGGATTGTTCGGTGTGATAAAAATAATCATGAAGGTTGCTCCCATTGGTGCGTTGGGCGCCATGGCTTTCACCATTGGTAAATACGGGATCGGTTCACTTACACAGCTGGGGCAACTGATGGGATCATTCTATATTACCTGTATCATTTTTATCGTGCTGGTGTTGGGTGGTATCTTAAAATATTATGGCTTCAATATTTTCCGCCTCTTAAAATACCTGAAGGAAGAATTACTGATAGTGCTGGGTACCTCTTCTTCAGAAGCTGCGTTGCCAAGCCTGATGAACAAGCTGGAAAAAATGGGTTGTTCCGAACCGGTGGTAGGCCTTGTTGTTCCTACCGGTTATTCTTTTAATCTTGATGGTACATCCATTTACCTAACCATGGCTGCCGTATTCCTGGCACAGGCAACTGATACGCCTTTGGATCTTATGCAGCAATTTACTTTGCTGCTGATCTTGTTGCTTACATCAAAAGGTGCTGCGGGTGTTACCGGCAGTGGCTTTATCACTTTAGCTGCAACACTTCCAACAGTGGGTCATATCCCGGTTGCGGCAATAGCATTGATACTGGGCATCGATCGTTTCATGAGTGAAGGAAGGGCGCTTACCAATATCATCGGCAATGCGGTTGCAACGATCGTAGTTGCCAAATGGGAAAAAGAAATTGATCTTCCCGTTGCCAAAGAAATCATCGGCTAGTTAACTGTAAAGTGCACCTACAATACCCGTTGCTCTTTTCATCGACAATATCACTACAGTAAGACAGCCTTCCCGCAGTTCTAAAGGCAGATCGACCTTTTGTGGCGTACCTACCGTACTTATTTTCGTTTCATAGGTCTTTGTATCATCCCTGTTCTCCGGGCTACAGGATATAGCGATGACCTGGAACGCAAAATCATTACCCGCAGGCGGGGGTAGATAAAGCGACACAGCTGCCGCCTTTCTTTTTACTGAAACTGCTGTCGCAAAATAACTGTCGATAGGATTGCCATAAAAAATAAACCCATTAAGTGAGGAAATTTTTTCAACCGCTTTCATCTTTTTAAGATCACTATTACGCAACCATTGCTGAAGCGCATTATTAAGCCTGTACATCAGTTTCCTGTCGGTCCTGATGCCGATGATTGGCACCGCTGCTTTTCTTATCCTGGCGGATAGGTTGGAAGCCAATCCAAGTACCATCGCTTGTTTTTGGGCAACAAGTGCCTGTTTCCCCGTATTACCCTTGATACGCAGGTAATAGCCTGTCCTCCATTTATAATAAATAACATTCCCGAAAGTGCCGCTGATCTTTGTGCCTGTTTGTCTTGCCATGACTTTGCTATTTAGTTCTTATTTTCCTTTGGTTGAATTCATACCATCCGTGTTAATTAACACGGATGGTAGCTTTAAGATAGCTATTCAGCAGCTTTTAAACAAGGGGTTACCGGTCAAATAATAAGAGATATGTGTTTTCACAAACTCTGCTTATATTTAAACAACTGCTTTTCCCGATGCTTAGAAAAATATTTTTTTGCCTGTTCCTTGTTGCCAATTGCTTATTGCTTTCCGCCCAATCTTATAAAAGACTGCACCGTAAGGCCATTGTAGTGGATACCCATAACGATATACTGATGAAGGCAGTGGACAAAGGGATGGTATTTGACCAGGATCTCACCGGCAAAACAAACAGCGACCTGGCCCGCTGGAAAAAAGGCGGACTGGATGTTCAATTATTCTCTGTGTATTGCGATGGCGACGCGAAAGACCCTTTTGCCTATGCCAACAGGGAAATGGACAGCCTGGATGCAGTTGTTGCACGCAATCCAGGCAAGATCGAAAAAGTTGCCAACTATAATGAACTCCAGAGAGCAGTAAAGCAACATAAGATAGCTGCCATGTTTGGCGTAGAGGGTGGGCATATGATAGAAGATGATCTGAATAAGCTGGATGCACTCTATAAACGAGGGGCAAGATACCTGACGTTAACGCACAACATAGCTCCTTCCTGGGCCACCAGTGCAGCAGATGAGACGAGCAAACCAAACCTGCCGCACAAAGGGCTTACAGATTTTGGCAAACAGGTGGTGCAGCGCATGAACCAGCTTGGTATGCTCATAGACGTGAGCCATGCGGGTGAACAAACATTTTGGGATGTCATTCAAATCAGTACAAAGCCCATCATCGCTTCTCATAGCTGTGTTTACAATCTTACGCCCCACCGGCGCAATTTAAAGGATGATCAAATAAAAGCCATCGCAAAGAACGGAGGTGTGATCCAGCTTAATTTTAACCCGGGTTTTATTGACAGCACGGTCAGCAGGAAAGAAATTGCTTTCATGAAAAGGCATGCAGCAGAGCGTGATTCTCTTATTAAAAGCGGGATGGGTGATTTTTACTCTGTGGATTACCTGTATGGCAAATATTCAGATGAAGCGAATGCTATTCGTCCTCCACTATCCATGCTCATAGATCATATTGATTATATCGTGAGGCTGGTGGGTATTGATTATGTGGGCCTGGGTTCAGACTTTGACGGAGTTAACCTGTTACCACAACAATTGGATGATGTTACTGCTTACCCATTCATTACAAAAGCACTGGTTGAAAGAGGTTATAGTAAAAAAGACATCCGAAAAATACTAGGCGGAAATTTCCTGCGTGTGCTTAAGGCCAATGAAACGAAAAGCGAATAAATATTTTTTATGGATACACTGACTGCAAACAAAGGCCGCATTCAATCGATCGACCTTGTAAGAGGGGTGATCATGGTCATCATGGCGCTCGATCATACCCGAGATTTTTTTCATTCGCAGGCACAGACGGGGAACCCGCTCGATCCTGCTACTACAACACCAGTATTATATCTTACCCGCTGGATCACTCATTTCTGTGCCCCGACCTTTGTTTTCCTGTCAGGTCTTTCTGCATGGCTCCAGGGCCAAAGAAAGAGCAGGAAAGAGCTCAGCCGTTTCCTGATCACAAGAGGGATATGGTTAATAATAGTTGATCTCACGATCATGTCTTTTGCATTCACCTTCGATATATATTTTAACACTTTTATCCTGGAAACGCTTTGGTCGATCGGCGCAGGCATGATCGTACTCGGGCTGGTCATTTATCTTCCTTTCAGTCTGATCCTTGCCATTGGCCTTATCATTTTTTTCGGGCATAACCTGTTAGACTATGCAGAAGCATCCCGTGAGGGCAATGTGCCTTTATGGTGGAATTTTCTTCATCTTGTCACCATCAAAAATTTGTGGGGTGGGCATAACCTCTTTATTTTTTATCCCTTCCTTAGCTGGGCAGGGTTAATGATACTGGGCTATTGTTGCGGGAAATTATTTACTGGTATGGAAGAGCGACAAAGGAACAGGACATTATTATGGACAGGCATTGGTTCAATATTGTTTTTTGTTGCGCTTCGTATGGTAAATGATTATGGCAATCCACAGCATTGGAGCGGGCAGGGCAGTACAATGCGCACTTTGTTCTCATTCATGAATGTGCAGAAGTACCCACCTTCTCTTCTCTTTCTCTGCGCTACTATGGGACCAGTACTGATCTTTTTGTCACTGATAAAAAATACGGGCAGTAAGATCTCCAGGGTCATTAGTGTGTATGGGCGTGTTCCCCTGTTTTATTTTATCGTTCACTTTTATATCCTCCATATCGCGGAAGCATGCGTTTACCTGCTGAGAGGCCATAGCTTTTCAGAAGGAATGAAAGGTGCTCCCGGAAGCTTTTTCAAGTTCAGTATGCCCGGTGAGGGATATAACCTGGCGATCGTGTATTGCATCTGGATAGCGATCGTGATCCTGATGTATCCTTTATGTAAATGGTATGACAATTACAAGACCAACCATAAAGAAAAAAAGTGGCTTAGTTATTTATGATCTAAAAAACATAGTCATGAGGGCACAGGAATTGACAACAAAGAAAAGAATTGAATCGATCGATATCGTCCGTGGTATTGTAATGGTGATCATGGCACTGGACCATACCCGTGATTTTTTTCACAGCGCCGCCAATGTTGATGATCCGCTGAACCTGGCAACAACAACCCCTATATTATATTTTACACGTTGGATCACTCATTTCTGCGCCCCGGTATTTGTCTTTCTTTCCGGCGCTTCCATTTATTTACAAAGTCTGCGCAAGACAAAGCAGCAACTGAGCGCTTTCCTGATCAAAAGAGGATTATGGCTGATCTTTATTGAACTCTTCATTATCTCCCTGTCGTGGACATTCGATCCTTTCTATCATATTTTTCCCCTGCAGGTAATCTGGGCCATCGGCATCAGCATGGTTATTTTAGGAATTATTGTTCGCCTTCCTTATCGCTTTGTTTTAATACTGGGCTTAATAATTGTGCTTGGGCATAACCTCCTCGACATTCCCGAATCCGAACCGGGGTTCAAAGCCGGCTTTATGTGGGACCTGCTGCATCATGGCTTCTTCAAACTTTATGAATTTGCACCCAATCATTTTATCATGATGATCTACCCTTTTGTAGCGTGGACAGGGTTAATGATGATGGGATATTGCGCCGGCATTTTCTTTTCTGATAAATTTTCCGAAGCGCAACGTGGAAAGATATTATTACGAACAGGGTTTGGGCTGATCGCATTTTTTATCGTGATGCGGTTCATCAATATTTATGGAGATCCACTACATTGGAAACAACAAAAAGATGGGCTGACAACTTTTCTATCCTTCATGAATGTTCAGAAATACCCGCCTTCTCTTTTATATATGAGCATTACGATCGGGCCGGCGCTTGTATTGTTATCCCTGATAGAAAAAGTAAAAAATGCTTTTACCCGCATCATGGGTGTGTACGGAAGAACAGCCTTCTTTTATTATATCCTCCACTTTTACCTGATACATACACTTGTCACTATTATGTTCTTTATTCAGGGAAAGCATACAGTACAGGAAGCTATCGCTTCCATGAAAAAACTTCCTTTCCTCTTTGTTATACCCGGAGAAGGTGTTGGGCTTGGCATGGTTTACCTGATATGGGCAATAGTAGTAATTACATTATACCCCTTATGCAGGAAGTATGACAGGTATAAAACTGCCCATAAAGAAAAATGGTGGCTGAGTTATTTATAAAACTAGTTAACTCCTCCTTTTCTTGTTGGTGATCTTTGTTCGGGCCATTTACCCGGTTCTCCCGTTCTTGGATTGGCAGGTAACACGATCTTATCATTGGGCGCTTTGGCTGGATCTTCACAAGCCATATAAACAAGGATGGCAGTCAGTATTGCATTGTTGCGAACATCATCGAATACGATCTTATCATAAGTATCCCTGTTGGTATGCCAGGTATAGCTTCCGTACAACCAGCTATTGGAACTCAGGCTGAATGCAGGAACACCGGCAGCATTAAAAGATGCATTGTCAGATCCACCGCCAGATGGTGAGCCGGGAAATTTTGTCTCCAGCGCCTGCTTATAATTTGCCGGCACTCTCGCCAGCCAGCGGCCGATATAGTCATAAGAATGCAGGTATCCTGCTCCTCCGATCGTAACCACCCTTCCTGTTCCGTTATCCTGGTTGAACAAAGCCTGGATCTTTGGCATCATATCGGCATGGTCTTCAACAAATGCCCTTGACCCGTTCAATCCTTCTTCTTCACTTCCCCAATGACCAACCAATATGGTACGTTTTGGATTAGGATAGATCTTTTTCAGTATCCGCATCGCCTCCATCATGGTGATCGTTCCCGTTCCGTTGTCTGTTGCACCGGTTGCTCCATCCCAGGAATCAAAATGAGCAGACAGCATCACATATTCATCCGGCTTTTCTGTTCCTTTTATTTCCGCGATCGTATTGAAGGTTGGCATCATGCCCAGTTCTTTCGAATCTGCACGAACGCTGATCTTTGGATTCTTTCCCGATTCAAGCAGCCTGTATAAAAGGCCATAATCTTCCAGCGCAATATCCACGGTTGGTATCCTGGTTGTGCTGGCATCAAATATCTTATCAACTCCAAAACCTGCTGACCAATTTGATCCAACGATGCCGACAGCGCCTGCATTCTCTAATGCCTGTGCAAGTTGTTTTGCGGTCAGCTTTGTATTGGCCAGCCGCTTTCTCCATGCTTCTGTTTTTTCATCGCGGTCTTTTTTCATCTTATCGAAGGATTCTTTGGTGGCAAATTCGGTCCAGTTATAATCAGGCCTTCCGGTTGGTTGCAGCATCGATCTCATCACGAACTTTCCCTTCACATTCGGCAACCATTTCTGGAAAGCCATTGAATCGGGGAGATCAGGAATGATGATGAGTTCTGCTGTTATTGTTTTGCCTCCTGTACTGGGACTCCATGCCAGTTGTGTTCCTTCCAGCGTCTTTACCCAGGGAGCCACCATATCTATATGTGTGATGCCTCTTTCCCATCCACGCCATTCCCCCCACTTTTCATTGTGTGCAGCAATACCCCAGCTATCATATTTAGCTACAGCCCAGTCGTGTGCCTGTTGCATCTTGGGTGTTCCTACCAGTCTTGGGCCAATGCCATTGAACAGTTCATTGGCGATATTTTCCAGCTGAGAATTTTCAGTAGCTTCTTTGATGATAGCCGCCACTGTGAGTGAGTCTTTTGTTTGTGAAAAACAAAGTCCGGCAGGCACCAGGCAGATGATGAACAGTATCGCTTTTATATTCTTCATACAACATTAATTTTTGTTTGTTGAAGGTATGAAATCATGATAATAGTTGATTATCTTTCGTAGTTATATCCATTCCTCCGAAAGCTCCTTAATCTCCCCTTCAAATTAACTGAGTGAGCACTCCGTCGCTGAAAAATACCCGGCCCTTATATTCTCTTAAAAGATCACGGGAACCATAAAATAATAAAATATGAAAAAGATATTCCTGCTTCTTTTGTTGCCGCTTTCACTTGCTGCACAAAAGGATCACGCCGCATTACTAAAGCAATTCCTGGGTGGCCAGCATGATTATTTCGGATTCAATGGAAATGTACTTTTTGCCAAAGGCGGTAAAGTTCTTTACAGGCAGCACCTTGGTTATGCGGATTACAATACAAAGAGAATGCTGAATGACAGTTCTGTTTTTGAACTGGCTTCTCTTTCCAAACAATTCACCGCGATGGGCATTATGATACTGAAAGAAAAAGAACAACTGAGCTATGATGACAACCTGAAAAAGTTCTTCCCCGGCCTTCCTTACGATAATATTACCATATGGCATCTTCTTACGCATACTTCCGGGCTGCCCGAATACGAAACACAGTTTGAGAAGAACTGGGACCATAAAAAGATCGCACATAATAAGGACGTCATTGATATGCTGAAGCAGGCGAATGATACTTTATTCTTTAAACCCGGCAGTAAATGGAGATATAGTAATACAGGATATGCGATCCTCGCCGCCATCATTGAGAAGACATCTGGTATGGATTACAATAAGTTTATGGCAAAATATATCTTTCAGCCACTGGGCATGACGAATACCTTTATTTACAATACCCGCCGCACTGACGGTAAGATACCCGCCAATTATGCCCTGGGTTTTATTTATTCGGATAGCCTGAAGCGATTTATTTTACCCGACAGTTTACCAAGGTTTGATTTTGTTTATTACCTCGATGGAATTGTTGGAGACGGTTGCGTGAACTCTACGGTTGACGATCTTCTTAAATGGGATCGTGCATTATATGCAAACAAGCTGGTGAGCAAAGAAAGCCTGAATGAAATGCTTTCACCACTGGTGCAGGAATCCCCAAGAGACTCCACTGTCTTTTATGGATTTGGCTTAATGATCCAGACAACATCATCGAGAGGGAAAGTGATATCACATACCGGGGGCTGGCCAGGCTATGGTACACTGATCGACAGGTGGCCCGACATTGATGAGACGCTGATCATGCTTTCCAATAACAACATCTTTACCCCGCAGATAAGGGCGGGTGTGGAATCTATCCTGTCTGATGAAGAATTACTGATGCCCTACCTGCATAAGGAAGTGACAATAGACCCGGCATTGCTCGATCGGTATGCGGGAAAATATTCAGCTTTTCTCACGCTTGAATTTATTAAGAAAGATAATAAGCTCTGGCGGCACAGGAACGGAACAGCCGATATTGAGTTAAAGCCGGAATCGGAAACGAAGTTCTTTTATGCTGATGGAACAGACAGGCAGATAGCATTTGAAGTGGACAATAGCGGTAAGGTTACCAAAGCATGGTTCATCAATACAGGTCAAAAGGGTGAATTGAAAAAAATACAATAGGATGAGTGAAGAAGAAAAGATAGAACGGCCACAGACAGCGGACGACGGACCACCGGAAGAAAACATTCCGGAAGATATCTCTGCACCCCGATCAGAAATAAATACAGAACCCTTAAACGATTCAACCGATACCATGGAAGTACACAAACACCCCCATCATGTCACCCATAAAAAGAAATGGGGAGAATACGTCATTGAGTTCCTGATGTTATTCCTTGCTGTATTTCTTGGTTTCCTTGCAGAAAATTTAAGAGAGCACCAGGTTGAAAAAGAGAGGGAAAAGCAATATATCGAATCGCTGATCGCCGACCTGAAAAGCGACCAGGATGTTTTAGCAAAGCATATTATACACGTTACTGCCGGCCTCTCTATGATGGATAGTATGATCAACATCTTAAATACTCCATCAGAAATTGCAGAAAATACCGGTCGCTTATATTTTTTCGCAAGGCTTGCCCCCAGATTAAATCCATTAACAACCAACAACCGAACATTTGAACAACTGAAAAACTCTGGAAATTTCCGGCTGATCAGGAACATTAATATCTCGAATAAGATCATGGCCTATTATGAGAAATTTCCGCTGATACAACTGCTGGAATCCATCAATGAAACTGAATTTACAGAATACAAAAAAGCAGCTTCAAAAGTATTTGTGCCTGCCGTTTTTTTAAAAATGGAAGGAAAGAATGATGAAATAAGGAGAACCAGTGAAAATCCGCCTTTACGATCAACTGATAATGAATCATTGCAGGAGTTGTCTGCTTTCGCAGTTTACATGCATGGTACAAAAAAAGGCGTACTGGGTAATGACGAAGCAATAAAAATTGCAGGGGCTGAATTGATCGAATATTTGCAAAAGGAATATCACCTGGAATAAAAATAAAAACATGAAGCAACGTATGCTCAGGATCATCATTTATATGATCATTGGATTTGCAGCAGCTTTTTTATACAGCTATTTTAAGAAATAAGATGGGCGAAGAAGAAAAAATAGAAGGACCGCAGACCACCGACGATGGACCACCGGAAGAAATTATCCGGGAAGAAAAAGCTGTACCTGCATCAGAACAGATCTCTGAGCCTTTAAACGACTTAAACTCCACAAACGATACTATGGAAGTACATAAGCATCCTCATCACGTAACACATAAAAAGAAATGGGGAGAATATTTATTGGAATTCCTCATGATATTCCTTGCGGTGACTCTTGGCTTTTTTGCTGAGAGCTACCGGGAGCATTTGGTCGAAAAGAAGAAGGAAAAAGAGATCATCACTGCGCTTTTTAATGATATAAAAAAAGATACTGCTAACCTGAATACCATTATCAACCTGTATATGCCCGAGCACCAGGCCTGGGCAGATTCCCTGGAAGCCTATATAACATCCCTGCCCATAAAAGGTAATGATAAAATATTTGCCCGCGCACTGGTGAATGCTACCAACTGGAATTTTTATTCCCCGCCACAGGTCTCTCTCGAGATCCTGAAAAACTCAGGCACTTTTAGCCTGGTAAAAAGTAAGGAGATCAAATCTGAGATCATCAATTTCAATGGCCTCGTCAATACCTATGTTAACTACAGCCAGTTTGTGCTTGCTGCAGAACATGCTATGGATACAGCTACGGCAGGAATTATTAACCGATCGGCATTAAGAATATTGCTGGAAAAGGTATACCTGAAAACGAATGCCACGTATGGCTCTATTTCAGAAAGCGATGTGCCCGGCAACTGCACTTTAAAGACCTATGATAAAAATGCGTTTCAGCATTACATGAATAAGCTTGATGCTATGGCTTATTTGCTGACCGATCTGCTTGGCTTATATAAAAAAGTGCTGAATGAAGAAATTATTTTATTAAATGTATTGAATAAAGAATACCATTTGGAAAATGAGTGAGGAAGAAAAGATAGAAAGACCACAGACCACCGACGATGGACCACCGGAAGAAATTATTCGTGAAGAAAAAGCCGTACCCGGATTAGAACAAATATCTGAACCTTTAAACGTCACAAACGATTCAAACGATACCATGGAAGTTCACAAACACCCGCATCACGTAACACACAAAAAGAATTGGGGAGAATATTTTCTGGAATTCCTGATGCTCTTCCTCGCCGTATTTCTTGGTTTTATGGCAGAAAGCTACAGGGAGCACCTTGTAGAGAAGAAAAGGGAAAAGGAATATATGAAAGAGATCGTTGAAAATCTGAAATATGATTCGGTGAGGTGCACATTAAATGCAGACCTGAATGTAATACTCATCTCTGGCATAGATTCATTCAGAAAAGAAATAAAGAATGCGCTGGAAGGTAATATGAACAGCAATGCCCTGTATTACTATGCTATACGATATGGGGGACAGCTGAACCAGGCTGTTTTTAATACCTCTGCTATCTCTGAGCTGAAAAATTCAGGGTCGCTCAGGCTTATAGAGAACAAAACACTGGTAAATGAACTGGCTGATTACTATGAAAGAAAAATTATTGCAACAGGTGACTATGATCCTTCAAAGGGGTCAAGACCTGCTGTCATAAAAACACAGAGGGAGTACTTTAGCCTGCTGGGGCTGGAGAATTATATAAGGTCATATGACAATATAAGTATGGATAATGGTTATAGTAATGTATATGAATATAAAGAGATCCTTACCATGAGCCCTTCATTGAAACTATTGAAAACGGCTACTGCGGATCTTGAACGATTGTACAATGAGGAATCCGGTTACATGGCAGATATAAAATATTATAATTTCTGGTTGTATTTGTGCAGGGATGCTGCATCAAAACTTATAACCGATATCCGGAATCAATATCACCTGGAATAATATGAACGAGGAAGAAAAAATAGAAAGGCCACAGACCACCGACGATGGACCAACGGAAGAAACCATTCCGGAAGAAATAATTATACCCGACCAAGAACAAAAGCCTGAACCCTTAAACGACTTAAACTCCATAAACGATTCAAACGATACCATGGAAGTACACAAACATCCGCATCACATCACCCATAAAAAGAAATGGAGTGAGTTTCTTCTTGAATTCCTGATGATCTTCTTTGCCGTATTCTGCGGTTTCCTGGCCGAGAATTTTCGTGAACACCAGGTGGAAAAAGAAAGAGGCAGGCAATATATCGAGTCTTTTTATGAAGACCTGAAGACTGATACGGCAAGAATATCTGTTAATACGAAGTTCGATGAAGAAAAGATACTGGCATTAAATAATGTCAGCAATTGTTATGACACGATTCTTGCCAATATGAAAAATACTTCCTGCCTGCTCCAGGTGATCAAGGCATCTGCCGTTAACAGGCCATTCGTACGCACCGACCGTACACTAAAGCAGCTTGCCAATGCAGGAGGTTACCGTTTATTGAAAAAGGAGGACGCCGATAGTATCCTTTCTTATGATGAGGTCTTTAACAATTTCCAGGATTTCCAAAGCACCGTATTCCAGGCTGCACAGGATAATGTGCGGGCAATGTTTAACCTGCTGGTGGATTTTAAAGCAAATGCACAAATGTTCAGGCCAAGGGATGGAAAACTCATTACTTCTTTCGATCCTGCCGAAGTAACAGCACCTGTGCTATTTTCTTCCGATAAAGCACTGCTTAATAAATATTTCAATGACGTACAGCTTTATTACAGGATAACATACAATCACCGGAGGCTGCTGCTGGACCTGAAAGCTAAACAAACTTTATTGCTGGAGTATCTTAAGAATAAATATCATTTTGAATGAGCAAAGAGAACATTACACAGTGGCCTGAAGAGCTCGATGCACTGATCGCAGCACCGGAGCATCATAAACTACTGTTTGAGAATGAGGCTGTGAGGGTGCTGGAAACCATCATTCATCCCGGGGATAAAACAAATCTTCATACGCATAAAGATCCTGCATCCCTGTATTTCATCAGCTGCAGTGATTTTATCAGGTATGATGCCGCCGGGAATATAGAGGTCGATTCAAGGACATTATCTAAAACACCAACTCCGGGCTCAGTATCCTGGAGCGGACCATTGGCACCACATATATTGGAGAATACCGGAAAGGATGAAATTCATGTGATCAGCACAGAATTAAAAAATAAATAGAAGACCAAAGAAATAAATATGAAATACTGCTTATTGTTTGCCTGTTTTTTTTTCCTGCAGCTACAGCTTTCGGCGCAAACATATATCAATGTGGATACTGCACGCGTGCTTTGGCGATCCTCAAAACCGGAAGAAAAGTTCAGGGGCCTGCGCACGATGGACAGGTTCTATTATACCACGGGGAAATTCGACAGCTCTGAACTTTGTGAAAAAGAAATGTTTTCCATTGCCCGGGAACTAAAAAGAGATTCAATGATGGCGATCGTTTACCGGGCCATCGGCAACAAGTATGTAATAAAAACAGATTATAATTTCAGTATCCTGAATTATTCCAAAGGACTTGAATATACTACTCCCGATGAACAAAGAAGAGGAGGCCTTTACCTGAACCTGGCATACGTATATATTATAACCGGCAATACCCAGGTGGCACTAGATTATATCAATAAAGCAAAATTGACAGGCCAGGTTGGTGAAGGGCTGTATTTCCAGACGATGTTGTTCGGACTCATTTACAATAATCTCAATAATCCTGATTCTGCGTTGTTCTATTTCCGGCAGGCGGAGAATCTCCCCATAAAGTCGAATGATGCACTGCTGCAGTCGGTCTTTCAATTGCAAACGGGCAGGGCTTATGAGTTAAGTGCTGATGCCGAACTTGCCGAAACCTATTATAAAAAGACGATGGCTTTTTGTAAAGAAAAGAACCTGCCATCATCTATCATCCGCACCGGGAATATCTATTGTAATTTTTTAATGCAGCATGGAAAATATGAAGAGGCCAGGCAGATAGCCCTGGAAGATATGACCGTTGCAAAAAATGCAGGTATCAATGAAGGGATCAGTACTGTGGCAGATGTGTTGCGTAAAATATATATACATGCAGGAGATAAAGACAGTATTATCTACTATGCCCAGCTGCAGATGGATTATAAAGATTCCGTCAGCAACCAGAAAAAGCAATCCGAATTCCAGAACCTGACCTTCACCCAGCAGTTAAGAGATATAGATGACCAGGCAAAAGCCAGGCAGGCCGAAACAGACAGGAAACAGAATATCCAGTTTGCATTGATCGCGGTAGGCATTATCGGCTTTATCATTATTTATTTATTGCTGAGTCGCAGCCTGATCACCAATACGAAGATCATCGAATTCTTAAGCGTAGTTGCATTGCTGATCGTATTTGAATTCCTCAACTTATTGCTGCATCCTTTTTTAGAAAGAATAACACATCACTCGCCAGTGCTGATGTTACTGGCATTGGTTTGTATTGCCGCCTTACTGGTTCCGCTTCATCACCGGGCAGAAAAATGGGCAACGCATAGATTGGTGGAGAAGAATAAAAAGATAAGGCTGGCTAATGCAAAAAAGACGATTGAACAGCTGGAAAAAGATAAAACCGATTAAACACATGAAAAAGCTGGTGATGCTTATTTGTTTTCTTGCCTGTACACAAAGTTCTTTTGCGCAGGATAGGTATATTGACAGTCTCAAAAATGCACTGGCTCAAGCCAGCAGACCGATCGACAGGTTCAGTACCATTGTTAAGATGGCAGAATATAACCTGGTATTAAAAGGAGGCGCCCAGGATGGCACCGTGCCTATCCGGTTACTGCAGCTGGCGCAGCAATTGAAAAATGATTCGCTGCTTGCTATCGGTTATAATTGGGCGGGCTCTTACCTGGCATTTTCAAAAGGCGACAATACCGGCGCTTTGGAATATTATTTTAAGGCGCTCCCATTAGCAGAAAAAGTTCATGATAAAAGAAGGGTCAGTTCCCTGTATTTTGATATTTCCCTGGTCTATTTTGTTCTTCAGAACAATGAAGAAGCATTCAAAAATATCAGGAAAGGAGGAGAGAATTTGCCTGACCCATCTTCTCCTATGTACAACTTCATGCTGATGCAATACCAGCGTAATATGTCGAAATATTATTTGCTCACCGGGCGATACGATTCTGCCTTGCACTATGCGCAGGCATTGACTGAAACGAGTACAACGGTAAAAAGTCTCTCATTCGGATATGGTGCACTGTATTTAAATGGATCTACCTATGGAAAGATGGGTGATATGGAAATGGCTGATGTTTATTTCAAAAAGGCAAAAGAAATGACCCACCTTATTGAGAACAGTACCGGCAGGCTGGATTTTTTTGAAATATATATTCGTTTTCTTTTAAGTTACAAGAGAATAAATGAAGCACATGAACAGGCAACACAATTAATGGAATGGGGTAACCTGACCAATAACAATAATGTACGATTGTCGGCAGCAGGATTTATGCAACAGGTATTTGATTCGCTTCACCAGGCTGACAGCGCTTATTATTATTCAAAAATGAAGGATAACCTGAATGCTTCTATTTTCAGCCAGGATAATATCAATAAAACACAGGCCCTGGCATTTAATGAGCAACTTCGTATCGTTGAGGATGATGCAAAAAAAGCCGCAGAGGCTCAGCAGCGCAAAGAAAATATTCAATATGCGTTGATCGCTCTTGGCATTGTAAGCTTCCTCATCTTGTTTTTCATGTTAAGCCATAGCATTATTGTGAATGAAAAATGGATATCATTCTTTGGCATACTGGGGCTATTGATCGTATTTGAATTCATCAACCTGCTCATTCATCCTTTTTTAGAAAGGGTTACGGATCATTCTCCGCTACTGATGTTACTGGCACTGGTAGCCATTGCATCCATGCTGATCCCATTGCATCACCGGCTGGAAAAATGGATCAAGGAAAAAATGACGGAGAAGAATAAAAAGATCAGGCTGAATGCAGCAAAGAGAACGATCGAAAAACTGGAGAACAACAAAACTGATTGACATGAAAAAACTACTTATCCTTTTTCTCTTCTTCAATTGCGCAGTGGCATACAGTCAAAATTTACATTTTGCAATAGACAGCCTGCAGAAAGAATTAAGACAAAAAACAAAACCCGCCGACAGGATAGTTATCATGGATACGCTTAGCGATTTTTATGGCTATATTGGTGAGACCGACAGTGTGCGGATCTTAGGCGATCAAATGCTTAAGCTTGCTACTGATACGAGGGAAGACTCATTACTTGCCTATGCATACATTGAACTGGGCTATTATTTTTCCTTAACCGGCGATTATAAACAGGCATTGCAATTTGATTTTAAAGCCAAGGCTTTGGGAGAAAGATCAAATTCCAGGTATACATCCTACCTTAGTAATAAAGAGATCGGAGCATTTTTTAAAGAGTTAAAAAATTACCCCGAAGCCTTAAAATACCTGGACCGGTCCAGGCTTTTCCTGAACACCGCTACTTCAACGGATGACAATTCAGCAAACAGAATTTATTCACACATTGCTGAAACATTTTTGGGACTGGGACAGGTAGATTCTGCTTTACGCTATATACAATTAACAAATGAAGTAACGTCAAAAGAAAAAGATGCCTATGGCTTCGCCAGAATGTTGTACATTTTTGCAAGTGTTTATAAAGCAAGAGGCGATACCGATCTTGCGGAAAGCTATTACAAGAAGTGTATAGCATTCAGTGAAGCAGGGAATATCAGTTTACCTTATGTAACCGCATCTATTGGCTATGGCCAGTACCTGTTTGACACCAGGCAATATGACCGGTCGAAACAATTTGCCCTGGCCGGGTTTCATAAAGCAAAAGAGGCTAAAAATAAAACAGGGATCATTAATGCTGCAGCGCTGCTCCGCAAAGTATTTTACGCTATCGGGCAAAAGGACAGTTCCTTTTACTATTCCGATATAAAAGATATTTATAGCGACAGTGTATACAATGAACAACAGCGGAATCAAATTCAAAACCTCACGTTCGCTCAACAGATCAGGGAACAGGAGGACCAGTCGAGGCTGTTACAGGAGGCAGAAGAAAGAAATCAGAATATCCAGTTTGCACTGATCGCCGTAGGCATCATCAGCTTTATCATTATCTATTTATTGCTGAGCCGCAGCCTGATCACCAATACCAGGGTCATAGAATTCTTAAGTGTGGTTGCTTTATTGATCGTATTCGAATTCCTCAACCTGTTGCTGCATCCTTTTTTAGAAAGAGTAACCAGCCACTCACCTATACTGATGTTGCTGGCGTTGGTTTCCATTGCTGCATTATTGGTTCCGTTACATCACAGGATTGAACTTTGGGCAACACATAAAATAGTAGAGAAGAATAAAGCAATTCGCCTGGCAGCGGCAAAGAAAACAATTGAAAAGCTCGAAGGAGAGGCTTAAGTTTATAGTCTCAAACTCCCGGAGCATGAAAAGTTTAATTATTTTACTAGTTTCCTTTTTTTCAGTCGCACATTCATCCGGTCAACCTTTTTCACAGGCGGAGATCAGCCGCTGGAAAAAACAGGCGGAACTGGTTACGATCATCCGCGATCATTATGGCATTCCTCATATTTATGGAAAGACAGATGCAGATGCCGTATTCGGGCTGATGTATGCCCAGTGCGAAGATGATTTTAAAAGAGTGGAGATGAATTATCTTGATAAGCTGGGACGGGTTTCAGAAACAAAAGGAGAAGGGCAACTTGCGTGGGACCTTCTGAACCGTATACTGTTTGATTCTTCAGCTGCAGTGAGTGATTACAACAAAGCAGCGCCCTGGATGCAAAAATTGTGCAATGCCTTTGCGGATGGAATTAATTACTATTTATATACACATCCTGCCACCAAGCCCGCGTTATTGAATCGCTTTAAACCATGGTATCCCTTTTTATGGACAGACGGCAGTATCAATGCCATCAATACAGCGGGTATTACCGAAAATGAATTCAAGCATGTATATTTTGACAATGAAGATCTTTCCAAAGAGGTCTCGTTTGCTGAGCATACAGGTGAGGAAAAAGTAACGGGCTCCAATGGGTTTGCGATTGCACCAAAGATCAGCGCTTCCGGGAATGCCATTCTCTATATCAACCCGCATGTTACTTTTTATTTCCGGCCGGAAGTACATATGTCAAGCGAAGAAGGCCTGAATGTATATGGCGCCGTTACCTGGGGGCAGTTCTTCATTTACCAGGGTTTCAATGAACATTGCGGGTGGATGCATACATCGAGTGGTGTGGATGCAGGTGATACATATATAGAGCAGCTCTCCAAAACAAATAATGGCGGCTGGGTATATAAATATGATAACAGCACGAGGCCGGTCACCACAAAAAGGATCGTGATAAGCTATCGCAATAAAGAGGGAAAATCTTTTAAAAAAACATTCACCATACTCTACACCCATCATGGCCCCATCATGGCAAACCGTAACGGACAAACCCTCAGTCTGAGAGCGGACAATCGTATTCCAAACGGGTTGATGCAATGCTGGCTGCGGAATAAAACGAAAAGCTTTGCAGATTTTAAGAAGACACTGGACCTGAAAGGAAATATTTCCAACAATACCGTTTATGCAGATGCGGAAGGAAATATTGGTTACTGGCATGGTAACCGTATTCCTGAAAGGGATAGAAAATATGACTGGGACAACCCCGTTGATGGAACAATTACTGCAACCGAATGGAAAGGCCAACACGACATAAAAGATATTGTTCAAAGCATCAATCCTCTAAATGGCTGGTTGCAGAACTGTAATTCAACTCCATACACAGTTGCCGGCATCAACAGCCCGAAAAGAGAAAACTTTCCTGCATACATGGCACCCGATCCTGAGAACTTCCGTGGCATTAATGCAGTGAAGGTATTGGCAGAAGAAAATAAATATACCATTGAAAAGGTTATCAAAGCGGGGTACGATACAAAGCTTGCTGCATTTGAAGTGCTGATCCCTGCGCTGGTAAATTCATTTGAAAAACTAACTGGTGCCGGCGATACTACTTTTGATGTACTTAAAGAGCCGGTAAGTGTTTTAAAAAGCTGGGATTATCGCTGCGGTGAAAATTCCATTGCTACAACATTGGCTGTTGAATGGGGAGAAAAATTATTACCCATCATTAATGAGATAAAACTACCCGCCATTGTAAATGCCGGCCTTGTTGAAAAAACAAGGAATTTTGCCAATACGGCGTCTCCCATCGAACTATTGATGCCATTGCTCAACACGATAAGGGAATTGCAAAACAGGTTTGGTAAATGGCAGGTCGCCTGGGGAGAAATAAACCGCTTCCAAAGACTATCTTCTGATATTGATAATAAATTTGATGACAGCAAAGCAAGCATTCCTGTAGGCTTTGCATCTTCTACCTGGGGCATGCTTCCTTCTTATTCCAGTAAAACTTTTCCAGGAACTAAGAAAAGATATGGAGTAAATGGTAATAGCTTTATCTGCGCCGTTGAATTTGGAAAAAGGATAAAGGCAAGATCATTGCTGGCAGGTGGCGAAAGTGGTGATGAGGGTTCAAAACATTTTTTTGACCAGGGGATAATGTACAGCAAAGGCGAATTCAAAGACGTGTTATTCTATAAAGAAGATGTGATGAAGCATGCTGAAAGGTCCTATCATCCCGGACAATAAAAAAGCCTTGCAAGTTTTCACTCATAAGGCCTGATAAAACCAATCTCTTTATTGTTTGATGAACTTCTTTGTTTCCTTTACGATCGCTCCATTCAATTGAAGATAATAAATACCCTGAGGCAGTTTATTGATATCAAATGATAAAGCAATATTGCCGGTTGGAATATTGATGAATTGCCGTTGCACCGTGCTTCCATTATTATCAACGATCCTGGCATCTACTTTATCAGCTTTATTTCCTTCAAGCGTAACTACAAGATTGATGCGATCATGAGCAGGAACAGGATATAGTATTACACGATCGCTATTGACAAGATATAAAGTAACTGTTTTTGAATAGGTATAGCTGCCATCCAGATTCACTTGCTTAAGGCGATAGTGAATTGCGGAAGCGCCAAGTAATATGATGGAAGGATCGGTGAGATCATATTTATTTATCCTGGTGTTGTTCATTGCTTTTACATTGCCGATGGCTTTGTAGTTTATACCATCGAGGCTTCTCTCAACAATGAATGATGAACTATTGATCTCGTTCTCTGTTTTCCAGTTCAGCAGGGCGTCATTATTGACCAGCTTGCCGTCAAACTCAAGCATTTTAGTTGGTGATACCTGGCTTGTATTGGCAACCCAGATCTCCTGGCCTGTTGCATTTGTAGTAAGCACAGCATATGTTTTTGAACCCGTATTAAAAAACTTGGTTGGGTTACTTCCGCCAACAACAGCAACATCTTGTAATAATTGAGTTCCTTCAGGAGTGCCATCTGTTGTCCAGATCTCTTCACCTTTGATACCATCGTTGGCTTCAAATATCAACCTGTTACCGATGACATAAGAAACAGTATTATAGTATGAGGAACCGGTATATCCTGAATTAGCTATCCCGGGTGCGATATCTTTGATCATTACAGTACCGCCGCTTTTTCCATCACTTTTCCATAGTTCGCAACCATGTGTTTCATCTGTTGCATTGAAATACAATATTCCGTTCATCGCGGTAAGATTGAATGGATTGCTTCCTGTACTTCCCGGGTAAATATCTTTAACCATTACTGTACCCCCGGGCGTGCCATCGCTTTTCCATAATTCATATCCATTACTTCCATTAGTAGCTGTAAAAAACAAAGTCCCGTTCACATTCACGAGGTATTTGGGGAAATTGGTAAGCATTGGTCCTGGATAAATATCTTTAACCATTACCGTGCCGCCGGAAGTGCCGTCGGTCTTCCATAACTCCATGCCTGTTACACCATCATATGCGAGAAAATACAGAACGCCATTAACATTGGTGAAAGCCTGTGGGTTACTGGCTCCTGATCCCGGCTTTATATCCTTTACTAAAACAGTACCTGAGGGGGTGCCGTCGCTTTTCCAGAGTTCCATTCCGCTGATCCCATCATTTGCGCAGAAATACAAAGTACCGTTTATGCTGGTCAATGCCTGGGAATAGTTTGTGGGTATAGTGATACTAATATTCTTTATCAAAACCGTCCCTTCTTCCGTACCATCTGTTTTCCAAAAGCCATTTCCATTGATCACGTCAGATGTGGTGAAGTATAAAATCCCGTTCATATTGGTAAGGTATTTTGGGGTGCTGCTTCTACCAGCATAAATATCTTTTACCAACACTGTTCCTTCTGCAGTGCCATCGCTTTTCCAAAGCTCTTCGCCATGAACATCATCTCTTGCGCTGAAATATAATGTTTCATTCACAGCGGTCAGGTATTTTGGATAACTGCCGCTGGTTCCGGGAAAAATATCTTTCACTAATTGAGTGCCCGCTTGAGTGCCATCGCTCTTCCACAGTTCATACTCAATACCATTGCTGGCGCTGAAATAGAAATTTCCGTTTGCATAAGCCATGCCCGGATCGCTGTAACCTGTACCACTATAAATATCTTTTACTATTACAGTCCCTGCTGCAGTACCGTCACTTTTCCATAATTCAGGGCCATTTTGCGGATCTGCAGCACTAAAGAATAAATTCCCATTCATAGCAACCAGGTGAACAGGATCACTTCCTGTTATCCCGACGTTGATATCTTTTACTATTATAGTTCCTGCTGAAGTACCATCACTTTTCCATAATTCTCTTCCGCTGTTTCCATCTGTAGCACTAAAATATAAAGTACTATTAATGGTAACAAGGTCGTTTGGTTCACTACTGCCGGCTCCGGGATAAATGTCCTTTATCATTACAGTACCCGCTGCAGTACCATCACTTTTCCATAGCTCATAGTCATTCGATACATTCAATGCCACAAAGAATAGAGTACCGTTCACATTGGTCATCTGTCGCGGCCAATAACCATTATATACATTGATGCTTTTAACTAAAACTGTTCCCTGCGGTGTTCCGTTGCTTTTCCATATACCATATGTTCCTGATGAACTAAAGGCATGAAAATACACCGTGCCATTAATATCAATAAGGTCCTGTGGGAATTTGCAATAAGAGCCTCCGATTCCAGGCGCAAGCTTTACTGTACCTGCAGCGCTTCCATCTGATCTCCATAAGACTGTGCCGTACAAAGCATCATCCGCAGTAAAAAATAAATTTCCATTCGAATTGATAATATAGCTTGGGCTGCTGTTATCGGGCCCGGGGTTTAAATCTTTTACCATTACGGTTCCGGTTTCAGTACCGTCGCTTTTCCATAGTTCTTCGCCATGAACTCCATCATTGGCCCTGAAATAAACAGTTCCGTTTATATTAGTCAATTCGTATGGCCCTCCATCACTTGTTCCGGGATAAATATCTTTTATCATTATTGTGCCAGCGTCAGTTCCATCGGTTTTCCATAACTCTGTACCATGAACGGGATCCGTTGCTCTGAAATAAACAATTCCGTTCACATTGATAAAACCCTGTGGGCTTCCCCCCATTCCCGGGTACGCATTTTTTAGTGGTACGGTTCCCTCAGCTGTCCCGTCACTTTTCCATAATCCGTAACCAGCCGTGCCATTTGAAGCGCTGAAATACAATGTACCGTTTACATTAATCAAATTTAATGGCCTGCTTCCGTTTACGCCTATACAGATATCTTTTACAAGCACTGTACCATTTGCCGTACCATCAGTTTTCCATAACTCTTCCCCTGTTTCGGGTGTAGTAGCTGTAAAAAAAGTAATTCCATTAACCTGTACAAGATTATCCGGGAAAGACCCGTTATTATTAGGCTTGGTAGTATTTATATCCTTAAGTATAGAAAATGGCTGCGCCATACAGCAGGTAGCAGTCAATAGAGGTAATAGCAATAAATAGAACTTTCTCATCATTCGATTTTAAAATGAACTTACAAGAAAGGGGGTTGTGGCTGTGGTGAGGATAGAGGAGGATGCTGTAAAAGTATAACTAAATTCCTGATTACGCAATAAGGCTCATAAATTAATATCGAACGGTGGCTTTGACTGATTTAACGGTCATTAAACACTGTGCATCAGAAGTTTACTCTTACGGAAAAATTCGTCACCCTTTTATCTACGGGTGCCCATAACTGTTTGAATGATGAGTTGTTGATGTTGCAGTATGAAATGGTCGCTTTGCGTTATGGTTGATCCTGTTATAACAGTGGCAAGTGCTTGTTAATAATCTATCAGTGTCTTCACCAATTTATCAAGTCTTGAATATGCCATGAAATTCTTTTCCAGATCAAGATTGAAAGGTATCGGCGTATCTAATGAGGCGCAGCGCATGACCGGTGCATCCAGTTTATCAAAACAGTGCTCCGCTATCCATGCCGCAATCTCTCCACCAATGCCACCGATCAATGTGTCTTCATGCAGCAATAATACTTTTCCTGTTGCTGACACGGCTTTTTTTACGGCTTCATAGTCCAGTGGCAATAACGTACGCAGGTCTAAAATATAGATAGAAGTTTCGGGGTGGTTCTTTGCATAATCTATCGCCCAGTGAACACCGGCTCCATAAGTAATGATACTGATATCATCCCCTTCGGCAATAATATTTGCCTTCCCGATCGCCGTTTCATAATATTCTTCCGGCACCGGCCCACTCACACTCCTGTATAAAGCCTTATGCTCAAAATACAGTACCGGATTGGGATCGTTAACGGCAGCGATCAATAACCCCTTCGCATCAGCTGAAGTTGAGGGGTATACAACTTTCAAACCGGGTGTATGTATAAACCATGCTTCATTGCTTTGGCTGTGAAATGGCCCTGCTCCAACCCCGCCTCCTGTTGGCATACGTATGACCACATCTGCATGTTGCCCCCAGCGGTAATGGATCTTCGCAAGGTTATTGATTATCTGGTTAAAGCCCACCGTTACAAAATCCGCAAACTGCATTTCCATCATGCTCTTATATCCTTCCAGGCTTAATCCAAGTGCCGTTCCCACGATCGCACTTTCGCAGAGCGGGGTATTTCGAACACGTTCTTTCCCAAATTCATTTATAAATCCTTCTGTTATTTTAAAAGCTCCTCCATATTCTGCTATATCCTGTCCCATTAAAATAAGGTTGGGATGTTTTTGCATAGACTGATGCAGCCCTTCTTTGATACCATCGACGAATCTTTTTTCGGGAGGCGTGAGTTGTGAGGCGTGAGATGGTGAATTATATTGAGTAACTGTCGATTCATGACTCACGACTGGCGCATATACATCATTAATCTCTTCAGTAGTATCCGGGATAAGATGTTTTGCATTATATGCGGTGTTCAGTTCATTTTCTATATAAGATTTTGTTTCTTCTTTGATCGTATCGATTGATGTTTGGGTTAAGATGTTTTCCCCGATAAGCCATTGCTCATATTTCTTCACAGGGTCTTTCTTCTCCCATTCTTCAAACAGCTCTTTGGGGACATACTTCGTTCCGCTTGCTTCCTCGTGCCCACGCATGCGGAAAGTCATACACTCTACCAGGTAAGGTTTTTGATTTTTTATACAATATTCCCGCACACCTTTAATGGTATCATACACGGCAAGTATATTGTTACCGTCTATCTGAACTCCTTCCATGCCATATCCTGCAGCTTTATCAACCAGGTTTTTGCAGCGATATTGCTCGTTGACCGGCGTACTGAGCCCATAGCCATTATTTTCAATGATGAAGATCACAGGCAGATCCCACACAGCAGCAGTGTTCAATGCTTCATGAAAATCACCTTCGCTTGTTCCACCATCGCCGGTGAATGCCAAAGAAGCTTTTTGTTCCTTTCTTAATTTATAGGCAAGCGCTACACCATCAGCGATCGCCAGTTGCGGTCCCAGGTGAGATATCATACCACAGATATGATGCTCCTTTGTACCGAAATGAAAACTTCTTTCCCTCCCCTTGCTGTATCCTTCCTTATTGCCCTGCCACTGCATGAATAGTTTACTTAAGGGCATATTACGTCCTGTGAATATCCCGAGGTTACGGTGTAATGGCATTATCCATTCATCCTGCTGCATGGCCATGGCTGCACCAACAGATATGGCTTCCTGGCCAATACCGCTGAACCATTTGCTGATCTTTCCCTGCCGCAGCAATACCAGCATCTTCTCTTCGATCATCCTTGGCAGCAGCAGTTTTTTATAAAAGTCAGACAACTCTTCGTTGGTTAAATTTCTCCTGTTGAATTGCATAATTGATCCGGTAAATTCAGGTAAAGTTAGCAGATGTTGAGTGAGCCTGCAAAATCGCTTTGATATAATGTCATCTGTTAAAACAAATATAAAGAAGCTGGCTTCTGCTGTATCCCGTGTGAAAATTTTTCGGTGGCTGCATCCCTGATAGAAACTACGATTATGAAACAATTGCTAAGGTCTGTCGTTGCCGGGCTACTTTTCTTCTCCTCCGTTACCATTCTGTCTTTTACAAATGCCAGGGGAAATAATGCTAAACCAAAAAATTTCAATCCCAAGATACAGGTTGCCATTCTGCTGGACGTAAGCGGCAGTATGGATGGGCTGATCGAACAAGCCAAGGCGCAGTTGTGGAATATGGTAAGCGTGATGGGAAAGGCGCAATGCAATAAAGTAACGCCGCAGATAGAAATAGCCTTGTATGAATATGGTAGAACAACCAACAACAAAGCGGAAGGCTACGTAAAAAAGATAAGTGGCTTTACGGGCGACCTGGACATGCTTTCGAAAAATCTTTTTGCACTAACCACCAATGGCGGTGATGAGTATTGTGGTCATGTCATCTATACTTCTTTACAGGAGCTTCAATGGGATGCTTCAACGGAAAATTATAAAGTGATCTTCATTGCGGGCAACGAAGATTTTTTACAGGGGGATGTGTTATATACCAAAGCATGTGATGAAGCAAAGAAGAAGGGTGTTATTGTAAATACTATCTATTGTGGCGATAGCCTGCAGGGCATCAGGGAACACTGGAACCTGAACACAGAATGTGGTACCGGAAGCTTCACTGTTATTGACCAGAATAAGAAGACCGATGAAATACCCACTCCTTACGACAGCATCATATTTACGCTCAATGAAAAACTGAACGGTACCTATGTTGGCTATGGCATGGCAGGTGAAGCTATGATGGAACAGCAGGCTTCGGTTGATAAGATGAATAAGGCAATGAGTCCTGCTGCCGGTATAAAAAGAGCCGAAGTAAAAAGCAATGCTAAATTGTATAAGAATAGTTCCTGGGATATGGTGGATGCGTACAAGGATGATGACAAGTTCATTGACAGGCTTGACAGGAAAATATTACCCGACAGTTTAAAGAACAAGACCAGTGAGCAGCTGAAAGCGATCATTAAAAATAAAGCCGAACAGCGGACGGCTATTCAGAAACAGATCGCAGCAGCCAATGTGCAACGGGAAGAATATATCGTTAAAGAAAAGGCAAAGAATGCTGCAAAGAGCAAAACGGCAACACTTGAATCAGCAGTAGAGAAGATCATCAAACAACAAGCGAAGCGGTATAATATGGTTATCCAATAGTTAAGGTTTGCTAATAATTCGTATCCGGCGTTCTCTTTTCAGGGAACGCCTTTTTATGTACAAACGAATTAAAGAAAGAAAGCAGTATGCTGAATAAAAGCGCATGCCAGAAACTTTCCACTCTGAATCCTCCAACAAAATGGTCATCAATTAAAATGATGCAGGCGTTGATCACGAATAAAAACAAACCAAGCGTAAGTATGGTAGCAGGCAATGTAAGCAGCACGATCAATGGCTTTATGAATGCATCCAGTATGGATAGGATCACTGCTACCAGTAAGGCAGTGAACATATCTTTGATCTCTATGCCCGGCAGTATGTAAGCCAATATAAAAACATTGACCGCACATACCAGTATTTTAAGCAGCCATTTTTGCATATCCTAAATTACAATTAGTTCATAGAAATCCTCAGGAACAAGATATTTTTTTGCCAGGGCCTGCAGTTCTTCCGCTGAGATCGTTTTGATGATCTTAATAGAATCATAGAAATAATCTGAGGTAAGTTTGTTCAGGATAAGGTTCTTCCATCGGCCCATGATATGAAAGGGGCCGTCCAGGTCACCCAGTATAGTTCCCATCAGGTAGTTTCTTACCAGCATCAGTTCCTCTTCATCTACCAGCTCGTCCTGCAATAATCTCATTTCCTTATAAACTTCCTGCACGGTGGCTTCGCAAACATCTTTACCCGCTTCGGTACTGATGACCCATGCTGATTGCTGGATGTGGTTCTGGATGTAACTGTGAATGCCATAACTATAGCCTTTGTCTTCACGGATATTACTCATCAGCCTTGACCCAAAAAAACCTCCCAGCAACGTATTCAGCACCATTACTTTTTTAAAGTCCGGGTGCTGCCGGTTTGGAAATGGCCTTGCGATACGGATGGCTCCCTGCACGCCATTCGGGTCATTCTGTATCCTGTATTTTTTTTCTGAAGCAGGGTTAACGGGGATCTGGTTCACTTCGAATGAAGGTTTGCTCAGGGAAAGGTCACCAAAAGTTTTGTTCAACTGGTGCTGCAGGTCGCCGGGTAATTTACCCGAAGCGAAGATGACGCATTGCCCTTCCAGGTAATATTGCTTAAAATATTCCTTCAGCAATGATGTATCCAGCACATCGATGTCCTCAATGTTGGTATAAGTCCCGTAGGGATGTTTTTGACCATAGAGATAAGCATCGCTGAGGCGGTTGGCAACAAAGTCGCATTTTTTAAGGTTAACACTCAGGCGCTGCCTGGTATTTTGTTTATAGATATCCAGTTCCTCTCCGGGGAAAACAGAATCGGTTATCATCTCTCTTACGACAGGTAATAATTCCGGTAATTGTTTGCTGAGGGTGGAAAGATTGACAACGGCTGTTTCATTATAACATGACCTGTTACAGTATGCTCCGTAATACTCAAAATCTTCATTGAGCTGGAAGGCCGTTCTTTTACTGGTACCGTTCTTCAACAAAAAATTCGTAGCCGAAGCCAGTGATTTTTGTTTCTCGAACCAGTTACCTGCATAGAATACGAGCTCCAGCTGGATGACGTCCTGTGCACCGGCGTCAATGGTATAAACAGGTATGCCATTATCCAGGCTGAACAGTTCATACGGTTTCAGTTGAAGATTAAACTCAACTGCGTCTTTTATAGGTGGTGCGTCTTTACGGTTGATCACTGTACTTCCTCCTTTGATGATTAAGTTATCTGGCATCTTATTTTATCTTCTGGTATTCTTTAAATTTTTTTAAATATTGTACGATGGGCTTTGAAGATATTTCTTCGTTCCTCACTTTTAGCTTTCCATTTATGGTATACCAGGTGATCGATTGAAATTTTTGCGGTATAGGATCTTTTTCATCTGCGGGTACATCTATTGAAACAATTGAAAACCCCTGGTTTAATGGCTTCAATAAAAATACCTGCCCTTCATTATGGATCTGATTTTCTACCATGGTATCCTGCCTGCAATCCATAATAAAGAACTCTGCTATTATCTTATCACTGTTATAAGAATCAACCAGGTCGCCACAGATCCTTAACTGCAATATTTTACCATTATAGAGGCTGTAAATTTTTCTGTGGTATTGATCACAATTGCATGTCTGCGCATCGGATGATTTTGCAAGCAACGTAACAACTCCCAGTATAAATAAAAATTTATGCTTCAAATGTTCAGTTATTGGAGTAATAATAAAGTGTGTTACAATTATTATTATCGAAAATGATGTTGCTTTCTTTTAAAATATCATCCGCGGTGACTGCTTTGTACCTGTCCAGCTCGGTGTTGATCAGGTCAGCATCGCCCAGCAACTCATACATGGCAATGCTTGCAGCACGGCTAACCAGGCTCATGTCCTCAAAAGCCATCATACTCTCAGTCTTGTTCTTTACCTTCTCAAGTTCCCTTTCCGTAATGCCGGTTGCCTGTAATTTTTTTATCTCTTCATTCACCGCAGCTTCTGCATCTTTCATGCTCACACCTTTCACCAGTTTTCCTTCAATGGTCAAGAGGCCTGCATCAGTACTCCCCAAATGATAACATTCAATATTGCTGAACAGTTGTTTTTCTTTTACCAATGCCTGGTATAATCTTGATGAGCCGCCACCGCTCAACACCTCGGTTATCAGGTCTGCAGTATAATAGCGCATGTCTGTACGTGGATAGATATGCCAGCATTTATATAAAGCATCCAGCGGAACATTGGCTTTTACTTCCATCGTTCTTTCAACAGTTTGCTTTGGCTCCTGCGGCAGGTTACGGTCATATTTTTCCCCTGCAGGGATCGGAGCAAACCATTTTTCGGTCAGCTTCTTTATTTCATCCAATTCAAGGTTACCTGCAACAACCAGGATAGCATTAGAAGGATTATAATGTTTCCTGAAAAAAGTCTTTACGTCATCCAGCGTTGCATTTTCAACATGACTCAATTCAGCGCCGATCGTCATCCACCGATAGGGATGCACTTTATAGGAGAGCGAACGCATCTTATGCCAGACATCACCATAAGGTTTATTGATATAATGTTCCTTGAATTCCTCGCAAACAACTTTACGCTGCACATCCAGGCTTTTTTTACTGAATGCCAGCGAAAGCATCCTGTCACTTTCCAACCAGAAAGCAGTCTCAATATTCTCAGCAGGAAGCTGGCAATAGTAATTGGTGAGGTCATTGGTAGTATAGGCATTATTCTCGCCACCTGCGAGTTGCAGGGGTTCATCATAGACGGGAATATTGATGCTGCCCCCGAACATGAGGTGTTCAAACAGGTGGGCAAAGCCTGTCCTTTCGGGATTCTCATCTCTTGCGCCCACATCGTACAGCACATTCACCACTGCCATAGGTGTGCTTTTATCCTGGTGGAATAAAACTTTCAGGCCATTGTTCAATACAAATTTTTCAAACTGGATCATGTGCAAATGTACGGAGCAGAATAATGCTGGATATAAATCTTTAGCGGATGCTGACTGTATTGATGACGAGTTCTTTCAGCACCTCATCTCTTTTGATGATTACCTTGATAGCAGCATTGGGTGTTTGCAGGATGTTCTTGTACACCTGTATGTTCATGGAGAAGTTCTTATCTACAGCAACTACTTCATCATTTACTTTGAAGTGCGCTTTATCTGCCGGAGACCCTTTGATCACATCCTCCACCAGTATCTTTCCGTCTACGAAATAAATACCAAGCCCTGTATAAGCATAATCAAAACTCTCCGCAAAATGGCTGTTCGGCATTAAATGAATTTCACGGTTCGGGTAATTGAATGTCAGGTTAAACCTGCGTAAGAGGTCGTTGCCCAGCAACCCGCCGGTATAAGGATAAGAAGTTACATTATAGTCATCCTTGTAAAGATATGTTGGCACCGCATGAAACCTGTACGGCCCGATACGCACTTCCTTCATTATGGTAAGGCTCATCTGCAGCTTACCACCCATCCCCTCCGCCTGGGTAAGCACGGGCTTGCGGCGTGATAGCAGAACACTACTGTCCTGTGCAAACTTTTCACTCATTAAAAAACAAAGCCCTGCGCCTGTATCAATATAAAAATTGAAACCGATCTTCCTTTTATCCCTGATATTGAGCCATTGTATCGGAAGGTTGGTAAAAGCAGGGCGCAGCAGCGTTCCTTCCCTGGGATAGCTGATCCTTCCGGGGCTGTATACCTCCAGGATACTACTGTCGAAATTGATCTTTACAATATAACGGCTGAAAAAACTATAGCCGATGATCCCGTCCACCTTTTCACCATAAACACTGGTCAGCACCTCGTAATTGTTTACATGAAAATTAAGATGGTCCACTTTAAGTCCGGGCATCGTAAGACTTTGATTAAAAGCAAAAGACACCTTCCGTACTCCGCCAAACCCTGTGATGGTGGTATCGGTTGCCTTGATCGGTATATGGAATTCTTCGCATGTGGTGGAATCAAGAGAAATACCTCCGCTCCCTGTATCGAGGATGAAATTGAGCGTATCAGGAAGATTGCCAAAACGGGCCTGGACCACAATTACACCGCCGCTGAATTGCTTGAAGGGGAAGCGGGTAAGAAGCTTGGCATCCGGGGGGTTCAATATCTCCTGGGCAGTGGCATTTGCAAAAGCAAATAACAATAATATATTGCAAATAACCCTTCTCATAACATTCCTGTTCGAATTTACAACGTATTGGATGTACTTTTGCAGATTATTACACAAACCGGTGTTCATGGAGTTGAAAGACCTATATCAGAAAGCGCTTCATTTTGAATTTCTTACCGTTGAGGAAGGAATGTTTCTTTTTGAAAATGCATCATTGACCGAACTCATGTTCGTGGCCAATGAATTAAGAAAAAAGCAGGTGCCCCATGGCAAAGTTACCTGGCAGATCGATCGTAATGTAAATACCACCAATGTATGTATCGCCAACTGTAAGTTCTGTAATTTTTACAGGATACCGGGCCATCCCGATGCTTATATCACTGATATAAAAACCTACATCAAAAAAATAGACGAGACCATTAAGTATGGCGGTGATCAGTTATTGTTACAGGGCGGGCATCATCCCGAATTGGGATTGAGTTTTTATACCAATCTTTTCAGGCAGCTTAAGCAATTATACCCGAACATCAAGTTACATACACTGGGTCCCCCGGAAGTTGCACATATCACCAAGCTGGAAAAGAGCACACATCGTGAAGTATTGATGGCATTGAAGGAAGCAGGCATGGATAGTCTCCCGGGAGCCGGTGCAGAAATCTTGAATGACAGGGTAAGAAGGCTGATCAGCAAAGGCAAATGCGGTGCACAGGAATGGCTTGATATCATGCATGAAGCACACAAGCTGAACATCACCACTTCAGCCACCATGATGTTCGGACATGTAGAGACCCTGCGTGAGCGATTCGAACATTTGGTAAAACTGAGAGAAGTACAAAGCCGCAAACCTGCAAATGCAAAAGGCTTTCTTGCATTTATTCCATGGACATTCCAGGATGTAGATACGTTACTTGCTAAAATAAGAGGAGTTCATAACCTGACAACTGCCGAAGAGTATATCCGCATGATCGCCATCAGCAGGATAATGTTGCCAAACATTCTGAATATACAGGCGAGTTGGCTTACCGTTGGAAAACAGGTTGCACAACTTTGCCTCAATGGCGGAGCCAATGATTTTGGAAGTATTATGATCGAAGAGAATGTAGTAAGTGCTGCAGGCGCTCCTCATCGTTTCACCAGTACTACCATACAAGCCGCCATCAAAGAAGCAGGATTTGAGCCACAACTCCGTAACCAGCAATACGAATGGCGGCAAATACCTGGATCTATCATAGAACAGGTGATCGATTACTAAAAAGATCAATAATTCCTTTCCTTTATATTACTGGCTTTGGTCAGATCAAAGCCAATTAACGCCACATTTTTTTTACATTTGGTAAGCCTTTCAACCAACTAACTATACAATGAAGACATTTTTACTGAGCAGCAGATCTTTCCTTTTATTTTTTTTATTGAATGTTTCGATTCCCGGTAAGGCAGATGCACAAAACAAAGCACAGACACTTCACCAGCTAAACAACCTTTTGGTGAATACTGTAATGGTTGATTTTTTTACGCCCCCTGTTGCTTCACGCATTTACTCTTATCCCAATATCGCTTTCTACGAATGTATCCGGCGGGATGATCCATCCTTACCTTCTTTTGCCGGTAAGCTTAATGGTCTCAATATGATCCCAACATCGAAAAGCGGTGTCGACAATTTCCTCGCAGCCTGCTATTCTTTTTCTTATGTGGCTCAGGCGCTGGTAGGCTCAGAATATAAAATAGAAGCCTGGAGAAAAGCATTCAGTGATTCGATCTACAGTAATGGCGATAGCATGCTTATAAAAACTTCAGCACAATATGGACGGCTTGTTGCCGATAGCATCATCGCCTGGACAAAAAGAGATAACTATGCTGTATCGAGGGGGATGCAAAGGTTTGTTTTGTCGAACAAGATCGGCACCTGGCAGCCAACGCCGGCAGACTATGCGCAGGCGATCGAGCCACACTGGAATACTATCAGGCCCTTTACTTTAAAGTCACCCTCACAATTCTCTCCAAAAGATAAGCTTCCTTTCAGCATGAATAAAACCTCTACTTTTTATAAAACAATGATGGAGGTATATAAGATCGTGGTGAATCTTGATACAGCGCAAAAAGCAACTGCAAAATACTGGGACGATAATCCAAATGTATCTACCAACCTCGGCCACCTCAATTACTTCATTCATAAAATATCCCCGGGCGGCCATTGGATAATGATCGCACAACAGGCTTGTATAAAAAAGAATGAATCTGTCAGCCGCTCATCTCTTACCTATGCATTAACATCGATAGCGCTGTTTGATGCATTCATCGCATGCTGGGACGAAAAATTCAAAAGTAATCTTGTCCGCCCCATTACCATCATCAACCAGTATGTTGATAAGAACTGGCAGCCTTATATTCAAACACCGCCATTCCCTGAATTCACCAGCGGCCACGCAGTTATTTCCAATGCCGCCGCAACTGTACTCACCAAACTGGTCGGAGATAATTTCGAATTCACCGATCGAACAGAAATTCCCTTTGGGAATGATCCCCGCGACTTCAAATCTTTTTATGCTGCTGCATCACAGTCTTCTATGAGCAGGGTATATGGCGGTATACACTATCCTGAGACCGCCCGTATAAGCGCCATCCAGGGAAAGGAGATCGGGAATCATGTATTGGAAGTTTTATATCCTTCCGCAATATCTAAATAAACTGACTATGCTTATTTTTTGTCGTCGCCTTATTGTCTTCTTACTGCTCTCTTCTTTTGCTGTGAACGCACAGGAAAAGCGGTTTACCCTGCTGCCTGAAGGCAGTACGGGTATCACATTCAGGAATGATGTGGTGGAGACATCCAACATGTTCCTTTACCTGTATGAGAACTTATATATAGGAGCTGGCGTAAGTATTGGTGACATTAATAATGATGGTTTGCCGGATATTTATTTTTCATCCACACTGGGAAGCAACAAGCTCTATCTTAACCTCGGCAATTTTAAATTCAAAGACATCACAGAGTCAGCAGGTGTGAATGGTGGAGAAGGCATCAAGACCGGCGTGAATATGGTTGATATTAATAACGATGGTTACCTCGACATCTTCGTTTGCAAGTCAGGCTTTAAAGACCCGAAACTGCGGAAAAAAATGCTCTACATCAATAACCACGACCTTACTTTCACTAACAAAGCAGCTGAATATGGTTTGGAAGACGTGAGCTTTACCATCCAGGCTTATTTTTTTGATTACGACAATGACGGGGACAAGGATGTTTACTTTGTAGATCATCCTGATGATTTCAGCAAAACGATGAACATTCCTGTTACGGTGGTGAATGGGAAAATGGTGTATGTTGAAGATACAGGCACAGTGAATGTAAGTGACCGGCTATACCAGAACAATAACGGGAAGTTTGTAGATGTAACAAAAAAAGCGGGCCTTATCGACCGGGGTTTTGGATTGAGCGCTCATATTGCAGATATCAATGGAGATGGCTGGCCCGACATTTATACTGCGAATGATTTTAACAAGCCAGACTTTCTTTACATCAATAATAAGGACGGAACATTTACCAATAAACTTTCTTCCTACATAAAGCATATCTGCTTCTCTGCCATGGGATCGGATATCAGTGACATCAACAATGACGGGTATGAAGATATTTATGTAGTGGATATGGCAGTAGAAAACCCTGTGAGACAAAAACAATTATTCGCCGTCAACCAGAACTACGACAAGTTCAACCTGCTGGTGAAATACGGTTTGTACTATCAATATCCCCGTAACAGCCTCCAGCTTAACAATGCAGACGGCACTTACAGCGAGATCGCCAATTATGCCGGCGTTGCAGAAACAGAATGGAGCTGGGCACCACTCATTGCAGATTTTGATAATGACGGGTGGAAGGATATCTATGTAACCAACGGTCTGAAGCGAGATATCACCGACTGGGATTATAAAGTATTCGTACTGGATTCTGTCATCAATGCCATGAACCAGGGAAAGTCTGTTGATCTTAACACATGGCTGCAAAGTATTCCTTCTGTGCCCACAAAGAATTATTTCTACCACAATAATGGCACATTAAAATTCGACAACTACTCTGATACCTGGACCGATGCCCCTGCTTCTTTTTCGAGTGGAGCCGCTTATGCTGACCTTGATAATGATGGCGATCTTGATCTTGTTGTAAATAATGTTGATGGTGTTGCTTTCATCATGAAAAACAATACAAGAGAAATGTCTCCTTCATCTGCACATTACCTGAAGATGAAGTTTTTTAAGGCCCCCGGATCCTTTAATGAGGTGTATGGAGCAACCGTAAAGCTTACAGGCAGTAAAGGGCAGGTACAATTACAGCACTATAACCCGCAGCGTGGTTTCCTGTCGACCATGGAACATGTGCTGCAGTTTGGTTTAGGCGATGAGGCCATTATACCAAAAGTTGAGATCAGCTTTCCTTCAGGCAAAAAGATCGTAATGGAAAATGTAAAAGCAGACCAGGAGCTGATGGTTTACGAATCGAATGCAGTTAATATCAGTACAGGCGTTGCACAAAAGAAAACCATCAATTTTAAAGATATCAGCAGTGGCCCAAAACTGAAATACACCCAGGTTGAAAATGATTTCATCGATTTCAAAAGAGAACCACTCATCCCTTACAAGTGCAGCCGTAAAGGGCCTTATTTTGCAAAAGCAGACGTAGATGGCGATGGACGGGAAGATCTTTATATCGGCGGCGCTGCAGGAGTAGAAGGAAAGCTAATGATACAATCTGCCACAGGATCGTTCATCGAAAAGAAACAAGCCGCATTTGCAGCAGATAAAAATTTCGAAGACATGAGCTCCTTGTTCTTTGATGCAGATGGTGATGGCGATATGGACCTCTATGTTGTGAGCGGGGGTGCTGAGTTCACTGCAGGAAATGAATTGTACCAGGACAGGTTATATATTAATGATGGCAAGGGAAATTTCAAAAGAGCAATGGATGCACTTCCTAAAGAAGGTTTCAATGGGTCCTGTGTTACAGCGCTTGATTTTGATGGCGACGGCGATATGGACCTCTTTGTAGGCGGACATGTATTGCCCGGAAGTTTTCCAAAGCCTGACAAAAGCATGTTGTTGCAAAACAATAAAGGCATTTTTACAAACGTAACCGCCACCTATGCAAATGAATTGCAAAGCGCCGGTATCATCAACCAGGCGATATGGGCTGATGTTGATGGGGATGGCAAAAAAGAATTGTCGGTAAGCGGTGAATGGATGCCGCTGGAGATATTCAGTTACCAGGGCGGGCATTTTACAAAAACACAAAATACGGTTCGCATCACTACGCCTTCACAAAGAGATTCGGTGATCAACATGAATGACCTCAGCGGCTGGTGGTATAATATGAAGGCGGAGGATGTTGACAATGACGGTGACATGGATTTTGTTCTGGGCAATCGCGGCCTGAACTGTACTGTAAAAGGGAATATTAACGCTCCCTGCACTGTATATGCCAAGGATTTTGATAATAATGGTAGTTATGATGCCATCCTGGGCTATTATATCTGGGGCAAATGCTATCCGCTTTACAGCCGCGACCAGCTGATAGACCAGGTGCCTTCCATGCGCAAGAAATTTGTTCGTTACAGGAATTATTCAGGAAAGACCATGGACGATATACTTACCGAGCAGGAAAAGAAAGGAATGGACATTTATAAAACCAATTTCTTTGAATCAGGTGTATTGATCAATGAAGGAAAAGGAGTTTTCCATTTTATTCCATTCCCCGAAAAGGCGCAGTTCTCGAATATCAACGACATGATCATTGATGATATCGATGGTGATGGGATAAAGGATATTCTTGTTTGCGGCAACACCAATGATCCTGCCGTGATGGTTGGTAATATCGATGCCACTTCTGCATTGTTACTAAAAGGTACAGGCAAGGGAAACTACGCAGCTGTGTCTCCTGCAGATGACGGGTTGTCTGTAAGAGGCGAATCAAGGAAGATGCTGTATATGAAAGATAAATCAGGCACATCGCTGATCTTCCTTAAGAACAGTGAACCGGCACAGGTGTTTTTAAAAGAATGATCATTCAACCATAAAGCGATATCCAACTCCTTTGATCGTGAGTATCTCCAGTTTGCTGTCGCTTTTCAGATAGCCGCGGAGCTTGGTGATATAAACGTCCAGATTTCTTGAATTAAAGAAGTTATCATTCCCCCATAACAGGTTCAGTATATCCCGTCGGTCGATTATCTTATCCCGGTTCTCATACAGCACTTTCAGCAATTCGCTTTCACGGAAAGAAAGTTTTCTTTCATCACCATTGTTCTTCAGCACTTGGTGGTTCATGTGGAAAGTGAACTTACCTATCTTAACAGTGTCTTTTTTATCATCCGGTTTCTTATCGCCGTTTTTATAGCGCAATACATTTTCAATGCGCACGATCAGTTCTTCCATGCTGAATGGTTTGCGGATATAATCGTTGCCGCCAAGCTGGAATCCTTTTACCAGATCTTCTGTTTGTGTTTTTGCTGTGAGGAATATGATGGGGATCGATGCATCAATGGTACGGATCTCTTCTGCAATGGCAAATCCATCTTTGTTGGGCAGCATCACATCCAGTACGCAAATATCCGGCTTGTGCTGAATGAATAAAGGCAGTACTTTATCCCCATCGGGTTCCATGATCACTTCATAGGCCCTGCTCTCCAGGCTTTCCTTTACGATCTTGCCCAGGAACATCTCATCTTCTACGTATAATATTTTAACCGGCATTTTCTTTGGGTAATTTGATGATGAATGTTGTTCCTTTTCCTTCTTCGCTTTCCGCAATCACAGCTCCCTTATGTTCAGCAATGATATGTGCTACATAACTGAGCCCAAGGCCATAGCCCTTTACATTATGCTTGTCGCCATGCGGTACACGGAAGAATTTATCGAATATCTTTTCTTTATAGGAAGCCGGGATACCAATACCATTGTCTTTTATCGCCAATACCATTTCTTTTTCCTTCGATTCAATGTTTATATTGATCTCAGGATCTCCTTTGCTGTATTTTAATGCATTGTCAAGCAAGTTATATACTACACTGGTGATATGCATGCGGTCGGCCATCAGTGAAAAATCCTCTCCCTGCACATCAAGGCTTACGGAAGCGTGATATTTCCCGAACTGCAGCTGCATGGAATTCATTACTTCATTTACCAGGGCCTGCATATCAAACCATTCATACTTGAGCTCTACCTGCTGTGTTTCAAACATGGAAAGGCGAAGCACTTTATCAACCAGAAGAGAGAGACGGTTCAGCTCCTGGCCGGCAATACCAAGATATTCTTTTGTTCTTTCAGGGCTTTGCAATGCATCGAAGTTTTTCATGGCTTCGATAGCAACACTTACCGTGGAGATAGGTGTTTTTAATTCATGGGTGATATTACCTATGAACTCATTCTTTATCTCCGTCAGTCTTTTCTGGGCAAGCAGGCTCCTGTATATAAAAATGAAAGAGATCGTTGTCAGTGCGATCAATAATAATGACAACAACAACTGAACACTTATCTTTTTCAACAGGTGCATGGCCGGTGAATCAAATTCGGCTTTATAAAAAACAGGACTCAGAAATCCAACCGGCACCCGCCTTGTGGTAAATGTCCTTCCCGGCGTGTCCAGTTGAATGGAGAGATTTAATGTGGCCGAGTCATTCATTTTCGGGTGTTCGGATTTAACAATACGGTATCCTACATTGATTCCTTCCTTCGCCAGTAAGGCAGAATACAGGGAATCGATGCGCTTTATGGGTATACTGTCATTCAGGGTACCATTCTTCTCAAGGAATTGCTGCACTTCCATCGGTGGTAACCCATGCCCCTTTGTATCAACATAGATCATCGTATCCTTCTCCTGGGTCTTTATGGGCTTGTCGCGTAACAGGACACGTGCACCGGTGCTCATGGATATGACCATTTTCTGTCTTCCCGTATCTTTTGTCCTTTCTCTTTGTATTGTATTGACCACATCTGTCATGAAAAGGTTATCTCCCGGGCTACCCTTGAATATGAGCGTATCACCGGTGAACCTTTCAGCCTGCAGCCTATACATAGCTTCCCTGAATATGATATCGGATGTTTTTTTGAAGTTGTTCTCCTCTTCTCTATACAGCTTCTTTATCCAGTAAACCTGGAAGGCAACGATCAGGAGGATCGTTGCTGCCATTAATAGCCTTGCTGTACGTAGTTTATTCATAAAAGACAAAGCTAAATGTAAAAACTATAACGGCTGCTGCCCATTAACCTTAATTAACCTTAATGCAAGGCTGGTTAACCTGCTTTGGCGTGTTGCTATAATAGTTTTGTGTCATTAAAGATCATCATTAATAACAAAATCATACATCATGAAAAAAGTATTATCAGCCATGGTTGCCATCCTTTGCTTACAGGCAATTCAGGCTCAAACCAAAGAAGGGAAGATCACCTACGAGCAAAAGGTGGATATGTGGCGCCGCATACCGGAAGACAACCAGCAGATGAGGTCGATGGTTCCGCAATTCCGTACTGCAAAATTTGAATTATTATTTGCCGATAACCAATGCCTGTTCAAAGCTGTTGAAGAAGAACAGGACCTCTCCGAACAAAACAACGGAGGAGTTGTGATCAGGATGGGCGGTAATGCAGAAAATGAATATTATAAGAATTTCTCCACGCATAAGGCTGTTGATAAAAGAGAACTGGCCGACGATATATACCTGGTAGAAGATTCTATCCGGAGCCTCACCTGGAAACTGGAAGAAGGTGAAACAAAGACCATACTTGGACATACCTGCAAAAAAGCAACGGGCAAAACCGAAAGAGGAAGCAATATCGTTGCATGGTACACAGAAGATATTCCGGTTGCCGCAGGTCCGGACCAGTTCAATAGCCTTCCCGGAATGATATTGGGCATTGATGCCAATAAGGGCGAGATCGTTTTTACCGCTGTTTCGCTTGACAAAAAAGTAGATGCCAAAGCAATTAAGGCTCCAACAAAAGGAAAGAAGGTATCGAACACCGAATTCCTCGCCAAACAAAAAGAAATATTCGGTAACCAGCCCGGCGGTGTAAGGATCGTGACCAATTAATACATCGATAATACTGAAAGGCCCCTGCAATGCGGGGGTTTTTTAGTTTATTAGGGTTTCTTTTGCCAATAAACCCACTTGCCCGCCTTCCATCAAAAAAATAAAAAAGCTGCTGCTGATACTATTATCTTGACCCAAAAAAGTATCAGTTATGAAGCAATTTGTTTTGACAGCGACCATCGCATTGTTATTTTGTTCAGCCAGGTCGCAGGGCCTTTATATGCCCCGCGATATAAAAGCAGCCTATAAAAAAGGGACAAGATCAATGGATGGAAAGCCAGGCAGTAATTACTGGCAAAACCGTGGCGTGTATAATATCAATATCACCGCCACACCTCCCGGCCGCAATATAAAAGGCACGGAGACGATCACGTATTTTAATAACAGTCCTGATACGCTGAGGAACCCGGTGATCAAATTATTCCTCAACATTCATAAGCCGGGCGCTCCCCGTAACGGAGGTGCAAGTCCGGATTACCTTAACTCAGGTGTGCACATCGATGCAGTAACAGCAGACGGAAATAAAGTGAACTGGCCAGATAATCCATTCGTGTTCACCAACCGCCAGCTCCGGTTGCCAAAAGCATTGCTTCCGCACGGAACTGTACAATTGAGCTTTGAGTGGCATTATGATATATCCATCGAAAGTAACCGTGAGGGCATGATCGATTCAACCACATACTTCCTTGCTTATTTCTATCCCCGTATTTCTGTATATGATGATTACAATGGCTGGGACAGGATGAATTTCATGGATGATCATGAATTTTACAGCGACTTCAATGATTATGACGTAACGATCAATGTTCCTAAAAACTATATCGTATGGGGAACCGGAACTTTACAGGAACCCGGTAAACTTTTACAGCCTGCCGTTTTGCAACGCTATAATCAATCCTTCACATCGGATGCCACTGTTCGCATCGCAACGAAGGAAGACCTGATGAATAAAAGAGTGACCACTCAAAATGATATGAACAGCTGGCGCTTCAAAGCGACTGATATTCCGGATATGGCATTTGGTATCAGCGATCATTTTACCTGGGATGGTTGCAGTGTTGTTGTAGATGATGCAACAGGAAGAAGGGCGAGTGCACAGGCAGCTTATAATGATACAGCTAAAGATTATCACAGCGTGGCTCAATATGCGAGACATTCGCTGAACTGGTTATCACATAACTGGCCGGGCGTTTCCTACCCCTATGAAAAGACAACCGTGTTCCAAGGTTATGCAGGGATGGAATATCCCATGATGGCCAATGATGAAACTTACGAGGATACAGTATTCGCCAGGTTTGTTGCCGAGCACGAGATAGCACATACCTACATGCCTTTCTATATGGGCATCAATGAAACGAGGTATGGTTCGATGGATGAGGGATGGGCAACAACTTTCGAAATACTGATCGGCCGTGCAGACCTTGGTGTACAGAAAGCAGAAGAGTTTTATAAGCAGTTCCGCGTTGCGGGATGGATAAGGAACCCTTCAGGCGACCAGGACATTCCCATCATCACACCCGGCGATGCATTGAGCGGTGGCGGGTTTGGCAACAATGAATATGGCAAAGCATCATTAGGCTATCTTGCCATGATGGATCTCTTGGGAGATGATCTTTTCAAAAAATGCCTGCATGCATACATGGATCGCTGGCATGGCAAGCACCCGATACCATGGGACTTCTTTTATACTTTCAATGATGTTGCTAAAAAGAATATGGATTGGTTCTGGGACAACTGGTTCTTCAAGAACAATTATATTGATTATAGTTTGAGCAATACCGCAAAAAAAGGGAGTGGCTATGCTGTTACCATCGATAATATAGGTGGCATGACAGCGCCCGTCAACATCGTTGCAACATACGAAGATGGAACAAATGAAACCTTCCATCAAACACCGGCTATCTGGCAGTCAAACCAGAAACAGGCAACTGTCAATATCAATACCACCAAAAAACTGGCTTCTTTGAAACTGGATGGAGGAATCTTTATGGATGCTGATGAAAGCAACAACAGTAAAAAGATGAACTGATCATTTTAAGAGCAGCTTACCAAATTTTTGTATCTCTGCGATCTCGGTCGCAGAGATATTTTCATTATTATCATACTTTGATTGCAAAAACAGCAGTCGTTTATGTTGCGGGTATTTTACAAGAATTGCTGAGATCATTTTACCAACGGCCTCATCCTTGGCGATCAACGGCGCCTTAATGGTTGCAGCCGCTCTTTCCCTTGTTGGCTTCTTTTTGATGATGGCTTCCAGTGTTGCGAGTTTGTTAGGGGAGATAGTTATTGTTTTGGATGCTTTGCCATACAATCCTTCCAATTGCTTTTTGCTTAAACCTCCACGATTACAATATTGCTGGTGGAGGCTATTGATAAAGGTCGAATCAGGATGGGCTTTTACCATCTCTTTTAAAATATTGAGGAGTAGATCAATGTTGTTCACGCTGTGAAAATAATCATCCTTATGTCACCATAAAAATAAAGCCACCCGAAAGTGGCTTTATTCTATTCTAAATTTATTATATTCTGCTTAATCACGGCCTCTGCCATGCCCGCGACCATGTCCACGATCCTTATTCTTATACCATCCATTATGTCTTCCGTTATCATGCCTGCTCATGATCGTTTCCTGCCTGCTGCCATAATTCCTGTAACCGGCATAACGCATACGGTGTGTATTAAAATTCCTGTAATCATCATGCCTTCCCAACACTACCTTATATCCTGAATACAGGTCATAATTTGAATAACGCCCCGGAAGGCTTGATGAAAATATCCACCTGTTGCCGGACATATAAACAAATTGATGACGGGGCACATAATAATACGCTTCTATATCAGGTAAATAGTAATATTCTGCATAATCATATCCAACAGGCCCCCATTGTGGCTGGTCGCCTATGTTAATATTAACTCCTACCCTTACCTGGGCCGACGCTGTGTTCGGATTTATAAACCCAAATGCTGCAATAACAAATAACACACTTAACAATTTCCTTTTCATAATGACATATTTTGATTCAGCTTATACTTTTCAAATAGGGTGCCAAAGGGGTCCGCACATAAAATGATTTGTTAAAGCACGGCACAAGCCAGGACTATCGTAAATGAATACAACCACCCTGTTTAATGAATGGTTGCACACTTTCTATCGTACCAAACTCTAAAAAGTCCTTATTACGGCTCTTGGCCCGCCGCTTGTTGTTTTTTGCAAACTGTAAGTGAATCCCAGTGTAAAATAGCGCTGCAGCGTTTTGTACTGAACATCCTCCACATAATTGGCATTTCCATTACGATCCACACCGATGTTCTGGTTGAGCAGGTCAAATGCACTTAATTTGATCTCGCCCTTCTTGCTTTTTAATACCTGTTTGCTGATGGCGGCATTCCAAAGCGCAATCCTCGTGTTATAGCCATTGCTGCGGCCTGTAAATGCACTATAGGTAAATTCATTATTTATGGTAAGCCCACCGGGAAGATTAAGGTTCGCTTCCAGTTCATACACCTGGCGCCAGTAATTATTATCAAGCGATGGTTGTAAGGAATAGCGGGCATTATTATAAGCGATCCTTGCTTCAGCATCGATATCAAATACCTCCTTGTAACTGTAGCTGGCCGATACCCTTGGTGCAAAAGAAAGGACACTTGTTTTGTTCTTATCTCCATTGATGAAGTTCACAGAACGGTTATAATTGGTATTAAAACCAACTCCAAGTCTCGTGTTTAACTTTTTAACGCGGAATCCCCTGTCTACATTCCCGTTAATGTTGTACACACCGTCTGCATTGACAGGAGTGCTTATCCTTCCGCCGGAAACATTGATCACATCACTGCTCACAATGGCATTATGTGTATTTGTATAATTCAGGAATACAAAAAGATTTTGTTGTTTGGCAGGGTTGGCATTAAAGAACTGCATGCTTGCATTGTGAACGTAAGATTGCTTCAGGGATGGATTTCCCTGTGTTATGTTGAGTGGGTCACTTATATCCTGTACAGGCTGCAATTGTCTTGCGCTGGGCTGGGATGTTGAAGTTGAATAATCGATCCTGAACGATTTCATCCTTGTAAAGTTGTAGTTGAAATTAGCAGACGGCAGCAGGTTGGTGAAATATTGCCTGCTCCGGAACGCACTATCCTTTAAATGACTGTTCAATTGTGCGTATTGAAGGTTGGTGCCAACACTATAGCCGTATTTTTTTTGTTGTGCTCTCATGCTGATGCCACCACCCATATAATCATAATTGCTTTCAAAAGCATTGCTCAGGGTGCTGTTCATCTTATCATGCTTCCCGCTGGATTTATTGTAATCAAAGGTCTTGCGGTCAAGATCCCCCTTATTGGTATTGTAAAAGGTTTTCAGCTCAAGCAATGAGCGCCTACTTAATGGCTCGGTATAGCTTGTGTTCACAGCATAGCTCTGGGTAATGCTATTGAGCCTGGTGACCTGGTCAAGCGTATCACGTTGGCTGATCACCCCGTTGCTGAATAAGTTACTGATCGCATTTTGTGTTCCGTTGGCACGGCTGTCATTGTATTGCATCGACCCGGTCACTGAAAATGTTCTTCCTTTTTTCCTGAATTTATGGCGGTACAACAACTCGCTATTGGTAATATATCCTTCTGTTGAATTGGCTGTTTTGGAAAATCCATTATTGAGCATTTTATCATTGGGAACAAAAGATTCGTAGTCATTCGTATTTGAAGCGCTTCCTTTTTGGTAGCCCAACACAGAGCTAAGCTTGATGGAATTAAAGGAATCGATCTTTTGGTCTACACTAAAATTAAACCTGTTGCTGTTGGATTTATTCCTGCTTGTACTATTCTGCAGGTACGTAAAATTATTGCCTGGTAAAATATTCTGGCGGTTGGTATTTCTTGTATTATCCAGTGTAAGGTTATTGTAAAAATAACTTGCATTCACTTCTGTTTTCTTTTTCCAGGTATCATTATAGTTCAGTCCACCGGCAATGGTTTGTGTAATACCCTGGTTATTGTTGATGCCTGAAACGGGTAATCCGAATTCATCATTACCACCCTCTGTATTATTAATAACAATACGTGCACCACCTCCACTCATCATCTTTCTAGCCTGGCCGCTGAAATTGAGCATGTCCATAATAGAAAATCCCTGGCGATTGGTATTATTTGCCATACCGATAGCAGAGAGTTGCTGGTCACCATTGAACCTATTGATATTGAATTGGCCGTCATACCGGTCTTTTGTTCCTGCAGCCATAGTTGCCTTACCAAAAGCCGTATTCTTTTTATCCTTCTTCAGTTTCAGGTTAATGGTGGGGGTTTTATTGCCATCATCGATGCCTGTGAATTCCGACTGGTCTGATTGCTTATCAAAAACCTGTACTTTATCAATAGCATCAGCAGCGAGATTCCTTGTTGCCATTTTAGGATCGCCATTAAAAAAATCCTTCCCATTGACCAGGACCCGACTGATCCGTTTGCCATTTACCTTTATCGTTCCGTCTTTATCGACCTCAACTCCGGGCATCTTTTTCAGCATGTCTTCTACTACGGCATTGGGTTTTGTCTTAAAAGCTTCGGCATTGAATTCAAGCGTATCCCCATTCACCACAACAGGAGGGCGCTGCGCTGTAACGGTCACTTCATCCATGGTAGACTTATCTCTCATGTAGATATTTCCAAGATCAACATCAGTTGTTACTTCAAAATTCTTCCACTTTGGATGAAAATTTACCTGGGATGCAGAGAGCCGATATTTACCAGGCTTTAATTGCTGGAATAAAAAATTACCTGCTGAATCTGTGCGGGTGAATGCAACAAGTGAAGAATCTTTTGCATTGACCAGCGATACTGTTGCATCTGCCACCTGTTGCTTTTGCAGTGTATCCTGCAGCTGCCCTTTTACTGCAAGGCCTTTCTTTTGCGCTGTTGCTGCAGCTACTGTGAGAATAAGTAAAACAAATAAAAAGAGAAAATATTTCATGGCTATACTTTTAGTAAGCACAAAAGTATTCTCCGTGTTCAGTAAAGATGGTTAACCAATACTGGTATAAGGTTAATTAAGGTTAATGCGGTTTTTTGCGGTTGCTGTTAAAAGATTTATAAGATAGCCCAATTGCGGTTTTAGCACTTAAACCAGCTTCATCCTGTATCGTCTATGAATAAACAAGTAACCTTTAAAAACATTTTTTATGAAAAAATTTTTACGTTTAGAGATCACGACCTTAGAGGCCATCATCTTCATCGCTCTTATCGGCTGGATCGTCGCATCCTGCTTTGTGAAATTACCTGAAGTGAATTCACTGGGAGCCTAGGTTATTCACAACCTGGCTCATTTTTACCCAGCAATAGCGGATTATACAATATATGACAGGGGCTTGCCGTTATTTCGGTGTAAAACCAATTTTCCTATGAGCAAACTCAGGTATAAAACCCAATCCACCCATATGGTCATACAGATCATTAAGAATTTCATCGACAAAATGAGGCAAAATCCGGATGTTTACCCGATCAGGTACTATAAAAAGAACCGTAAATTCAGGAGAAATATTGACGGACCAGCCGTAAAATAAGCAAAAGCCTTCGGAAATTACCTGTCCTGAAAATCAGCAAAAACGCTCTTGACAACCATTTCGCGAGACTGTACTTTTATCTTATAAATCCAATTGTATGAAAAGCAACACCCCAACGCAAGGCATTAGTTTTAGTGCTGTATTAAAATTTGTAGGAGAAGCTTTTAAAAGCCTGTTTGAATCAAGTAATAACAGGGAATTTAAGCGCCTGAAGAATTTTATAGCTTAGTATCCGGACCGCAAGGTTTCAATCCTGTCAGGGCTTAACGGCTTTGACAGGATTTTTTGTATCCTTAACTGAACAGGTATTCAACGTCCGACTTGCTGAGTGCCTTCACAAAGCTGGCATCGTCAGCTATCAGTTCACTCGCCAGTTTACGTTTCCGTTCCTGCAGTTGAAGTATCTTGTCCTCTATCGTATCGATACAGATCATCCGGTAGGCAAAAATGTTCTTGGTCTGGCCGATACGGTGTGTACGGTCGATCGCCTGCTGTTCAACAGCGGGGTTCCACCAGGGATCAACAATATAAACATAGTCAGCAGCGGTAAGATTCAGACCCACGCCCCCTGCTTTTAAAGAAATGAGGAATACCCTGCATTCGTCATTGTTCTGGAAGTTCTCAATGGCTTTTTCCCTGTCAGATGCCGAAGTACTGCCGTCAAAGTATTCAAAGCTGATATTATCCTCAACCAGTTTCTTTTTGATCAGTGAAAGCATTCCCAGGAACTGCGAAAATATCAGGGCCTTGTGATCACCGATATTCTCTTCGATTTCCCTTGCCAGTTCCTCGAGCTTGATGGAATGGTTGGGATATTTTTCTTCCTCATTCAAAATAGCCGGGCTGTCGCATATCTGCCGCAGCTTCATCAATCCCTGTAAGATGGTAAGCTGGGATTTATCGATACCCTGTTCATCGATCGTGCCGAGGATCTTATCGCGGTAACTGTTTCGGTAAGCATCATATATCTTCCGTTGTTCCTTTTCCATCTCGCAGAACAGTATCGTTTCCGTTTTTTCAGGAAGATCCTTCGCTACCTGTTCCTTTGTTCTTCTTAAAATAAAGGGATATAATAATTTTCTGAGGTGTTCTTTCTGGTCCTGTTCACCGAATTTATCTATCGGCGTTGCAAATTCATTCCTGAAAAATTCCATATTTCCAAGCAGCCCCGGGTTTAGGAAGTTCATCTGGGCAAAAATGTCAAAAGTGTTATTCTGCAAAGGCGTTCCGCTCATACACAACCTGTTCTTTGCAGTAAGCAGGCAGGCGGCCCTTGTTACTTTAGATGCAGGGTTCTTGATCGCCTGGCTCTCATCGAGTATGATGTAATCAAAATTTATCTTCAGTAGCAATTGTATATCGCTCCTTAAAGTACCATAAGTAGTAATGATGATGTCGTGCTTTTGCAGTTCATCCACGCTACGGCTTCTTGTACTGCCATGATGTATATGCCAGTTAAGGCTGGATGTGAATTTTTCGACCTCGTTCCTCCAGTTATAGATCAGTGTCGTTGGACAAACAACGATCGTTTTCAATGAGCCGTTGATCTCTTTATAATGCTGCAGCATACTTAAGGCCTGCACAGTTTTACCCAGACCCATATCATCGGCAAGTATACCACCCCATCCAACATCATTAAGGTAATTCAGCCACTGGAATCCCGATGTTTGATAGGGACGCAGTATGGATTGCAAATGAGCAGGCGGGGAAACTTCCGGAATATTTTTGAATTCCTTTAACCGTTCATATTTTTCATCCAGCTCAAAACTCAGTTCTGTTTCATCCCTGTTCTCGTACAGTTCATCTATCACACTCATGTGATACTTGGAAAGGCGCAACTGGTTGCTGCGGCCATCGCCTACTTTGAAAAGGAGAGAATATCTTTTTAGCCATTCGTCGGGTAATATTCCAAGCGTGCCATCATTCAACTGGACGAATGACTGTTTATTTACGAGTGCTTTTTTTATGTCATCGATGCCAACACGCTGATCGCCGAATTCTATTTCCACTTTTGCATCGAACCAGTCGAGCCCGCTGCTCACATGTATATGCGTATTGGGCCTTGCCGTATTGAACCTGAAGTTGCGTAGCGCTTCAAACCCGTATACCGGCACTTTCATCTCCTTCATTGCGTCGATGAATAAAAAGAACCAGTTATTACGCAATACATCCACGCCCTTTAATACCAGGTTCTGGCTTTCGGCTGGCCTTACAAAAAGCGAATGAAGATTGCTTAGCTTTTGTATGAATCTTTCTTCCGCCTCTTTATTTCTTTCAATGATCAGGATCTTATCGCCCTCAGGAATGGTAATGGTATCTTTATCTGAAGCCTTTGTTTCAAAACCTTTGTAGGTGAATATGGGCTGAAATACAAGGTAGTCGCCCTTTTCCTGCAACTGAAGTTTTACATCGGGCTCGCCGCTTTTTATTTCCTTTACCAGGCTTTTGTCAAATTCAACATGGTATTCCTTTGTCAAAGGCAATATCACTTTCTGCATTTTTTCTGCCCAGTTCTCCTTGCTGAGCTGGATATTTCCTTCTTTCACGAATTTCTCCGCCTGCAGGATATCTTCAGGTTTTTGCCAGAGATACAACATGCCCTCATGTAAAAATACAAGGCTGCTGCCGCATTCATTATCCGCAAACGGGATGGTATCTCCCAGTGTTTTAACGGTACAGGCAATTTCAAAATGACTGTTTCGGGCCAGTACCTTAAAAACGGGCGAAATAAAATGATCGCTTAATTCTATTCCTGCAAGATTATTTGTATTGAAGGATTTTTTTAAAGGCAGGCAAAAGATAAAGTGGTTGGATGCCTGTTCTTCAAATATCTTTTTCAGTTTGGGTTGAAGATACTCGGCGATCAATGCCTTTGTTTCTTCGGGTAACTCATCCCCATCTGTATGAATGATATTTTCCCAAATGCCGCTGAACGGCGAATTCCTGTCGAGGTACTTATTTATCTCCGGGGCCTGTAATTTTCTTACCTGTTGCAGCAGCTGTTTATCTTCTTCGCTGAACAATTCTGTATTGACAAATTTTGTGAGGTCAAGCTTTTCAGCCTTGCCAGTATATTTTTTATTGTCTTCATCCGCTTCCCCCTGTATCACGTCAACATTAAAATAAGGATAGATAGTTGCATTAAAATTAAAAACTACTCCCAGCCTCTTTGAAGGTTGTTCTGCCACTGCTACCTCTTCTTTAGGAAGGTCAGGAACGATAAATGTTTCAACCGGCCGCTGTTGGGTCCCGGCTCCGGCAGCAACCCTTTTTATTGAAGTATCCAGCACTTTTAAGAAGGGCTTTCCATCTTTATAGGTGAATTCGAATTTCCCTGTGAGGTCATCAGAGAGGCTATAGCCGTATATCTGTAATAATTTATCCTTTTCCTTATCCCAGTTACGGATGGTATCAAAATAAAAAGGGCCGTATGCATCCAGGAGTTGTAAAAACAAAAGTGTTTTATGTTCGCAAAGCGGGTGTTCTGTCTCACCACATTTGCAGGAGGTATCAAAATTCCTTTCATCATTCTTTTGTATCACGAGGGGATAGGTCTCACCTTCATAATTTAATTCTGCTTCCACACGTTCATCTGCTGCTTTTAAAATATTTGCTCTTGTGCTGCGCAAAATATTTTCGGCCTCTGCATATATGCCAGGAGAAGAAAGCAATTTGATTATCTTCAGATCAATATGCTTCATTTTTGCCACCGTATGCCGCTGGTTATACTGGATGGCAGTATTACCGAGCATGTTCTTATCGATCATTTCCTGCAAACGCAGTAGGGCTGCGGCTTCGTGGCGACAAATATCCCCGAGGTTATAAGGACAGCTGCAGCGAACAGAAAGGGAACGGGCATCGGTATATTTCTGGATATAGACCTTATAGAAAGTGCTGTAATTATCATCCTTTACCCTGAATACAACACCACCCATCAACTGATCATGCTCAACAAGTTCAACAAAGCCCATTGAATGTATCTTCTTTCCGCGACGTATCACTTCGTCGGAACCATTATTGTAAACATATTTAATAAGGTGCGGTAGTGCCAATTGCTAATGGGTTTTAATGATAATTCGTACGATGGCCGCTCTGGAAAAGCCAATTTGCAAAAGTAACGGAAAAAAAGCGTGGCTCAGCTTATAAAAAGGATGTTTTTTACCCAAATAAAATGTTAAAGGAAAGTCACCGGCCAGAAAACTGAAGATGCCGCGATACTGTAAAATTATTTAGCTACCAGTTTGCCATCCTCATAAACAACAAGCGTGTTGGCAACATCCTCTGTGAGGCAATAGCGGATATCTTTTTCGAGGCCGTAACCGGAAAGACGTCTATAATGAGATGCATTTTGTGCTTTCATAAATGCATACAGATCTTTTTTTGCCTGGTTATACATCACTGTCGCTATTTGCGAAGAGTCGCAATTAATGGAGAAATGTTTTCCTATCCTGTTAATAACGGCACCGGCGAAAAGTGCGTCTTCAATATTTACCCTGTTCTTCCAGGCGGCACAGCCGAGGATCACACTTTGTTTTTGAGCAACAAGGTAATCGCATACAGCACTCAGGTTAGGAAATGAACCCGTGATGATACCCTTTGCACTTTTTTCCAGCGCCATGTGAAGTAACTTGGTTCCATTGGTAGTGGTAAGCACCAATGTTTTTCCGCTGATAACTTCTGCTGGATATTCAAAAGGGGAATTACCATTCTCAAGCCCTTCTGCAATTTTGCCGTCACGCTCACCGGCTGTCATACTTTCGATCTGCCTGCCGATACGGATGCATTCAGCAACACTGTCAACAGGAATTATACTTTTTGCACCGTTATGCAATGCTGTGGCGATGGTGGAAGTAGCTCTTAACACATCGATGATCACAACAATACTCTGGTCAACGTCGTACAGGTCCAAAAGAGCGGGGGAAAAAGAAGTATGCAGTTCAGGCTTGTTTGTATCCATTCGTCCAAATTTAATTCAATAATACCATCCACTTTTGTGATTCGGCATATTCTTTAATTACAGCATTTCTTTTTAACAGGAATTTTTCAATATAAGAGCGAAGGAAAAAGCTGTTGGCTATCTTACCGATGAATCCATAAGGTGTTTCAAAGTCAACAATATCGATCATGATAGTGCCATTCTCCGCATTTTTAAAATGATGCTCATGCCGGAAGCTTTTGAAATCACCCTTTATCATTTCATCAATGAAGAAAGATGTTCTTTGCATCCCGGTTATTTTTGAAGTGAACTGCCTTGTCTTAAAAAGATGTTTTGCCTGCCAGGTGACCGTTTCATTTTCATTTATCAATCCCGAAACTGTACCCGCGATCGCTGTCTCGTTCGTTGATTCCATTGAGATCTTGTGCAGGTTGATACTCCGGCATAGGTCAAAGACCCTTTCAATGGGTGCGTTTATAAATGACGTAAGATGAATGCGGGGCATAATGAGCAAACAATTGATAATGGATAATGCTGAACCAGCTATTAAAATAAAACGGTTTTACTGTATAAAAATTATCAATTCGCAATTATTAAACTATCATTTATACAAACGGCACTTTTACAACTTTTGCCTTGAGGAGTGTATTGCGGACACTTATATAGATCTCGCTGTCGATGGCCGCATACTTGTTGGCTACATAGCCCATGCCTATTGCTTTGCCCAGCGAGGGGGATTGTGTACCCGATGTCACTACTCCAATTGTCATTCCTTCGAAGTCTTTTATCTCGTGGCCATGACGGGCAATTCCTTTTTCCAGCATTTCGAATCCCACTAGTTTTTTGGTAAGCCCTGCTGCTTTTTGTTTTTCAAAGTATTTACTGTTGGTAAATTCTTTGCTGAATTTTGTTATCCATCCCAGGCCTGCTTCCAGCGGAGAAGTTTTATCATCAATATCATTGCCGTATAAGCAGTATCCCATTTCCAGGCGCAGCGTGTCTCTTGCGCCAAGCCCGATCGGTTTTATGCCTGAGGCTTTCCCTGCTTCGAAGATCGCATCCCATATTTTATCTGCATTGCCATCCTTGTCTTCAAAATAGATCTCAACTCCCCCGGCTCCGGTATAGCCCGTCGCACTCACCACAACATTTTCCACCCCGGCAAAAGTTCCTTTGGTGAAAGTGTAATATTTCAGGTTCATGATATCCATATCTGCCAAGGGCTGCAGGATCTTCGTTGCGTTGGGCCCCTGTATAGCGAGTAAACATGTTTTATCAGAAATGTTGTGCATCTCTGCTCCTTTATCATTGAATTGCTGGATCCAGTTCCAGTCCTTTTCAATATTGCTCGCATTTACCACCAGCATGTAGGCTTTGTTTTCTTCCAGACAATAAACGAGCAGGTCATCCACGATGCCGCCATCTTTATTGGGAAGGCAGCTGTATTGCGCTTTACCGTCTGTTAGTTTAGATGCGTCATTTGTAGTTGTTCTTTGGATCAGGTCCAATGCGTGCTCTCCCTTAACAATAAATTCGCCCATATGACTTACATCAAAAACGCCGGCATTGTTTCGTACTGCTGCATGCTCATCATTTATACCGGAATAGCTGATGGGCATATTATAGCCGGCAAACTCAGCCATTTTAGCGCCCAGTGCAATATGTTTCTGTGTGAAGGGAGTATTTTTCATTAACCTCGTCTGTTTAGTTTAGCAATAATAGTGAAACGCAAAGGTAAGCGGTTCTTTATTTAATAAGGCCCAGCTTTAAATGAACCGGGAAGATGATCTTCCTTTTTTCATGGTCCCCCCAGCATTGCTCAACCTGGTTCATCAATTCATTCACAGGGCTATAACCATTGGCGGTTATAAATTTCTGCAGGGCGCTCCAGGTATTGAAATAGCCGTTCAGGTCATCCATCGACCAGTTTACCTCTATGTGAAAAGTTGGTGTTTCTACTTCTTCGAAAGGAAATGGGATGGTAGCATAACCATCATCAACATATTTTCTTTCGGGATCCCAGAACTTACCGAGTGTTTCATAATGATATTCTTCAACGATATTGTCGATCTCATCGGAAATATGAAGAAGGCTGTATGTCCACACTGCAATCACAGAACCTGGTTTTGCAACCCGGTTCACTTCTTTATAAAATTCGTCGAAGTTAAACCAGTGAATTGCCTGAGCTACAGTTACCAGGTCTGCAGAATGATCGGGAAGGCTTGTTGTTTCTGCAGGTTCTACCGCATAAGATATATTAGCAGCCTTATGTGCTTTATCGAGCTGTTTCTGGCTGATATCTGTTGCAAAGACCTGCTTAAAATGAGGGGAAAGCATTTTTGCCGCCTGGCCGGTGCCGGTGCCGCAATCCCAAGCCAGGGTTTTTTCTTTTACAAAGCCAAGGATATATTCAAATAATCCAGGCTGGTATTCCGGCCGGTATTGAGCATACACATCAGCCTGTTTGGAAAAATTATCTTTCATGATCAGTAGTCATTACAATTACAAAGATAAAAAGAGTCCCGCCATAAATGACGGGACCTTGTTGGTTTCAACTTCAACTCAACTATTGAAACGATCTTTATCAATTATTTTTCTTCATCCGTGATAGCATCTTTTATCTCGTCGCACATTCTTTCCAGTTTTTCACAGTTTTCGTCCGTATTCTCTGACCGGTCGAAATTTATCTTTAACCTGCCGGGCCTTGTCTTGATATAAATGCTTGTCCCATCATCAAGCCTGAGATTAGCGTCCACATAAGTATCCAGGTGCTGATGCAGGTGAGCGTTGAGGATGCGTTTTACATCGTCTGACCTGTCTTCATCAAAACTGGCCTTCAAACGGTAAACATCATCGTCGTCATCTATCCTCACCGAAATATCATGGTCATGAAAACAGGAACTGAATGCGATCCCAAAAAACAGTACAATAAGTAGGAAGTTCTTTTTCATTGTTCAGTCGTTTTAGATTTCTACCATTGGAGTATGTGCGGATCCCGAGATCACGCTTACGGGTTCAGGCTCGATGTTGGCATTGCCGCTGTTCTCGATCTTATCCTTGATGCTGTCTAATTTTTCCTTCACCTTCTCTATCGAATCGATCTTCATTTGCTTTTTTGATTCCTGCACATTTCTCAATGAGTCTGCTTTTTTATCATATTCATTGTAACGATAGTCATCGCTACTACTGTTGTTACGGTTACGTTTGTTCTTGTACTTATCGTCCCATCCGTTGGCTTTGCGTCCATCCATGGTATACAAGCCGTCTGCTTTCATGATATAATCCACGTCAGACTGCCACCTGATATCTTCTTCAGAATCGTAGTAATCATCATTCCAGTCTCTTTCCCATGCACCCGGGCCTATATGCACCTGCCAGCCAATGCCCCTGTTCACCCTGATCTGTTTTCCAACCGGTACATATACTGTTACGATTACCATCTGGTTACGGAACTTATCTGTTTTGTTTATAGAAATTCCTTTGTCGAGCAGGAGTATTGAGTCCTTTTGTTCAACATTGAATTTTATAAGGCTTGCAAGGTTATTGGCATCGTTCCTTGAATTGCCCCTTGAGCTTTTCTTTATAGTAACCTGGAAGCTATCGTTGGGAGACTTCGCGATCTCTACATATATATTCCTGACATAAGCCGTGTCCTCGTCAACCAGATTTTCGAATGGTTCGAATTTTATCCAGTTACCATAATGCTTTTTGGAGAACGGAAGGCTTGAAGTAACCACCAGTTTATTTACCTGCGGATTTGACAAACCAACTGTTTGTTCATCGACCTTGCTGGCTGACCTGAAATCACGTGATACTGTAACAGCAAGCATGATTATGCAGAACCATCCTATTGTCCACAAACTGCCGAAAGTGAGGCGAAGTATCTTGCTGTTGCTTCTCATCCTGGCAATCCTCCTGATCAGCCAGGTGATGATAGCAATAATAGGAACTGCAATGAACAATAATAATGTACCCCATGCATAGAAGTTTTGCCATGAACCACGGAGGATATAATCTTTCAGCGGGAAGATGCCTACAGAGAAGATCCCAAGCGCAATGAGTCCCATTACGAAGGCAAATACAACGCAGCCGATGATGAAGTATGCAAATATTTTTGCGATCATCGCGATAACATTACCCAGTCCACCGCGGCTTCGCCTGCTGAAGTTTTGTACATCGCCGGCCATTGTTTTAGCTTTTTCATTGATGGTGCCAGCTGCTTCTTTTCCAAAGTTTGAAGCTTTCTTACCTACGCCCTTCATTTCTTCCATCACAGAATTCTTGATCGAATTCATATCTACCTTCTCTCCTTTCATTTCCAGTTTTTCTGAAGTGGTCAGTGCCTCAGGTATCACTATCCAGAGAATTACGTAAATGATCAATGAGGTTGGACTGAATGTGAAACGGATCACATCACCGAAATCCCATAACCCACCCCAATGTCCCCAGCGGGAAAGAAAAGAAAGGAATGGCAGGAGGAACAATACTCTGGGGATCCAGGGGTTGATGCCGAAATAATTTCCTATACCACTGCATACACCCGCGATCATTTTTTCGTCTGGGTCCCTGAATAGTTTTTTACGTGTGCCGCCGATCTGTTCAGTAGCGCTGCTTGGAACAGCGATCCACATGATAATATATGTCAGGAATCCAATTCCGGAAAAAAGAAGGATGACAAAAATTATCCTTGCGATCACCACGTCTATATTGAAATAATTGGCTAACCCGCTGCACACACCACCCAATACTTTATCATTCTCATTCCTGAATAGCCTTTTGTGGCCAGTGGTGTGTGTTGCACCGGCACTACCTGTTGTTTGTTGCTGTCCTGAAGAAGCAGCCGAAGACTGAGTATCATCCATGGCTTCAAAATCTTCGGGGTTACCCATACTTTTGATAACTGCTTTAACGTCATCATCTGTAATGCAGGTTGCGCCCTTTGTAAGCCTCTCCTGGAACAATTCTCCGATGCGGCTTTCGATATCATTGATGATCTCTTCCTTACCTTCTTCATTGGCAAAGTGCCGGTTGAGGCTTTCTGTATAATTCTTCAGCAGCTCAAATGCTGTTACTTCTATCGGAACCACCCGGCCCTGGAAGTTTATATTTATTACTTGTTTCATGGCTTTAAGTTTTTGTTTCGTTAGTTGTTATTACCAACAAAAAAATAATGGCTATACTTTTTATTGGGGGTTGTTGAAGTTGTTGTTATCAGAATTCCCCTGCTCAGATTCCGTCAATGCTTTTACGGCATTGGCCAGCTCAAACCAGGTAGTTTCAAGTTCCTTGTAAAATTCAGCTCCCTTTGGAGTAAGGCTGAAATATTTACGTGGAGGGCCGCTGGTGCTTTCTTCCCAGCGATATGATAAAAGCTCTGCGTTCTTAAGCCTGGTCAGCAAAGGGTATAATGTACCCTCCAGTATATTCAGGTTGGCCGCCTTCATCTTATCAATGATATCTGAAGGATAAGCCTCTCCCTGTTTAATAACCGAGAGGATGCAAAATTCCAGCACCCCTTTACGCATCTGGCTGGCTGTGTTCTCTATATTCATGGCTTCGTTTTTTTACCCCCGCTGCTGGTGGTTCCAAAAAAGAAAATGACCGGGTGACTTTGTTTCATGGCTATTACTTATTTGCCCATCATCCCTTTTTTGAAACCTCCTTAGCGAAGATCTTTTCTAAATAATTTATTCATGGCTATACTTTCAACCGCATCCCGGAAGTGGGCAGATATTTGATCCGGGTTCTTTTTTCATGGCTTTGAACCTGGCTTCCCCGGCTCAGCCGGGATGGGTTGGAAATAGGCTATACTTTAAAGAACTCTGTGATCGAAAAAACCGGTTTCCCCTTTCACAATACAAATATAAGTCAAATTCTAGTACTATGCAACACATAATACCATATTTTTTACAGTAGCTGGTTGAGACTATTAGCTGGTTTTTACATAAATCCTTGCTGGCATTGGGTTTGGTGGGTTATAAAATTTATTACGGAAATTCGTGGATGTGATGAGTGGTAAATTTATTGGTATGAAAGGTTAAGAATTCGCTCTTATTTCGGGTTTCCTTTCGTGATTGAAAGAATTTTTTTTACTAAAAACGGCCACAACTTTGTAGCAAAAATTCAAGAGGCTTTAAAAATGCTACAAATGATATTCATAATCACGTACTTACTGAAATAGCCGTATATCAGGCAGCTCCTGTTAATCTTTTTATAACTTCACATATAACAATAACAACTACTTGGCCTTCGTCGTCAAACATGTAAGGAGGACACCATATGAGATACATTTACCTTTTACTTCTTTCGCTTTTTTTATTCGCCTGCAGCAGCAGCAAAAAGAATTACCTGGAAAGGGTTGATAACGACAATGCATTATTCGATGCAGTGAAAGCCATCAAAAAGAAAAATGGTGATACAGCGGCTTTGAACGCATTACCTGTATTATACAACGCAGCGCAGCAAAGACATATCCGGAAGATCAGCTCCTTCGGTGAAAGCAAAGAACTCACCCGCTGGGATAAGCTCATCGAAGAATATAGCATATTGCAAAGTATGCACGACGCCATCATTGATGCCGGTACTGCTTATAACATCGTAACGCCGGTGAACTACCAGCAAACCATCTTCGATCTTAAACAAAGAGCCGCGGAAGATTATTATAATGCAGGTGCTGACCGCCTTTCCGAAAATGGCCGTGATAATGCAAAGAAGGCATATACTGCTTTTAAGAAATCCGACAAATTCGTTAGCGGCTATAAAGATGTGCAGGCAAAAATGGACGAAGCTTATCAAAGCGCTATCATCAACGTGCAGATAAACCCTGTAGTTGACAATTCCTTTTTCTTTAACACAGGCTGGGGCAACTATGGATACAATTACAGCAACGAATATTTTCAGCAGACATTGATAAGAGAGCTTGGCGGTAAGAATGCAACACGTTACCCCGCACGTTTCTACACAGAATATGAAGCCAGGCGTGATAACATACAGCCGGACTGGGTTGTTGACCTGACGTTAAGAAATATGAACATACCCAGGCCACAGCTTTATACTTATACACGTAATGCGAGCAAGCGTGTAGAGGCTGGAAGAGACAGTAGTGGCAGGCCAACCTATCAAACCGTGTATGCTACTTTAAATATTAGTCAGCAGTCTTTTAATGCACGGGCAGAAATGGAAGTCAATATTTCTGATCTCGTTACCCATAAGAACATAACCAACATGTCTTACAGGGAAGATTATCGCTGGCAGGAAGAATCTGCTACTTATTCGGGTGATAGCAGGGCCCTTGATGCAAATGATTGGGCGTTGGTAAACAATAACCGTTACAACGAACCACGCAAAGAAGATATATTGAATGAATTATACCGCAAGATCTATCCCCAGGTGAAGAACAGGATCATTTATGCAGTGGATTGGTAATAAAAAACGTTAATCCGTTAATTAGTTAATTGGCAGAGGCCTCTTTTAATTAAATCCGTTAAATATTATTTTTACGTAAGTAGCCACAATTAATCGGTGAAGCATAAAATGTTTAGATGCGCCCCTGATTAACGGATCAACCAATTAACTAATTAACCAGTCATCATGGAAAGAAAAATATACAACCCGATACAAAAAGACTACGTCACATTTTTAAAGACGCATGCCGATACCAACGGCGAATGCACTTTGGTAGAAGTAGAACTTGCAGACGGAGGAGGGGTTGGATTACACTATCACAAAACTTATTCAGAAAAATTCGATTGCCTGGAAGGAGAGGTTCAGGTGAAGCTTGGCAAACAATTGTACTCTCTTAAGCCAGGAGAGTCAGCAACAGCAGAGCCCAATAGCAACCATTTATTCCGCAACCGCAGTGGCAAACCCTGCAAATTCAGGGTGGAGCTAAGGCCTGCCAGCCGCGGGTTTGAACAATCGCTGCAGATCGGGTACGGGCTCGCTAATGATGGGCTTTGCAAAAAGAACGGTTTCCCAAAAGATAAACTGGCGCTTGCCTGGTTGTTTGATATCAGTGAAAGCAATCTTCCGGGCTGGATGAGTATGATAGAATTCATCCTGCGCAAGCAATCAAAAAAGGCAAGGCAAAAAGGGATCGATAAAAAATTATTGGATCAATACGTGAAGTTCTAAAGAAGTTAGCTGCATTTATTTAAATGAAGAGGGTATAAGCAAGCCAGCTCATAAAATAGGCCAGCGCTGTCATGTATATAAATTGAATGACCGGCCATTTCCAGCTGCGGGTTTCTCTTTTTACGACGGCGAGTGTACTCATACATTGCATGGCAAGCACATAGAATATCAATAAAGACAATCCGGTCGCAAGATCATATACCTTCGTTCCATCAGGCCTTACAGCCATTGCCATCTTTTGTCTTAATGTGGAATTGTTATTGTTATCATCTTCACCAACACTGTACAGCGTAGCCATGGTACCAACAAAAACCTCTCTTGCGGCAAAAGAAGTTATAAGAGCAATACCTATTTTCCAGTCATAGCCAAGCGGGCGTATAGCAGGCTCTATTGATCTACCTAAAGTACCCGCAAAAGAATTCTGCAATAGCTCTGTATTGCGTTGTTTATTCAATTCATGTTCCTGCTGAGGATTGGCATCTACCAACTGATCATATTTTGCTGTAACAGCAGCCATTTTTTTGCTGGGCCCATAAGTGCTCAATCCCCAAAGCAAGAGGCTTATCACCATGATCACTTTACCGGCATCAAAAACAAATATTTTTGCTTTTTCAATCATGGTTGTAAGCGCATTCTTCCACCTCGGCGCCCGGTACATGGGCAATTCGAGAATAAAGTAACTACGTTCTGTACTTTTGATGAACCATTTCATTACCCAGGCAACGATCAGTGCCATCACTGTTCCCAGCAGGTATAATCCCATCATCACCAGCCCCTGCAGGCTTAAGAATCCAAAATATAATTTTGAAGGGATCACCAGTGCAATCAAAATGGTATAGACCGGTAGCCTGGCGCTGCAGCTCATTAGCGGCGTGATCATGATCGTTAACAGCCGCTCTTTTTTATTCTCTATATTCCTTGCACTCATGATCGCCGGTACTGCGCATGCAAAACCACTGATCATCGGCATCACACTCTTTCCATTCAATCCAACCTTACGCATCAGCTTGTCTGTAAGAAAGCTGATCCTTGCCATATAGCCGGTATCTTCCAAAAGTGTTATCAAACCAAACAGGATCATGATCTGCGGAACAAAGACAAGGATCCCGCTTAATCCCGCCAGCACACCATTGATAAGCAGGTCACTCCACCATGTATGCGGAAGATGATTGCCAAGCCATCCTCCCAGCTGGCCAAAGGTCCATTCAATCCCGTCCATCGGGTATTTTGCCACCCAGAAAACACTTTGAAAAAGAAGGAACAATACTGCCAATAAAATAACATAGCCCCATTTCCTGTGCAATAGAATATCATCCAGCTTTTCATTCAGCAATGCTTTTTGCAGGGGGTCGCTTTCCACAACAGTTTGCTGCATGATATGTTTGATGCGGCCATAACGCTGCATGATCTCATCTGCCTGGGTCTTTGTAGGGTTGAATTTGTTATTTGCTTCAATCATTTCGATCGTATCCTGCATATCATCTTCCAATACAAAATGTTCGTGGTTGATGAGGTAATGGATCGCTGTATAATTGCTGATGCCGGGAAAATGCATCTTCACTTGGCTGATCGCTTTTTCTGCAAGGGTATTACTGTCAATAAAGTCACGGGCAGGGGGATGAAAAATGGTGGACTGCTCGATCACTTTCTTCAATTCGCCAATGCCTTTTCCTTTCCTTGGATTGATGGGGACAATGGGTACACCCAATTCCCTTTCCAGCCCCGGGATATCGATCTGTGTACCCTTGTTTTTGGCAAGGTCCATCATCGTAAGCGCTACGACTACTGGAATATTCAGGTCGATGATCTGGGAGCAGAATAAAAGATTACGCTTCAGGTTACTGGCATCGGCTACCAGCAAAACCATGTCAGGCTTTATTGCTTTATCCTGGTTAAGCAAAACACGATAAGCAACCCACTCATCCCCGCGCTTGGGATATAAACTATAAGTACCAGGAAGATCTATAATGGTAGCAGACAGGTTGGGGGCAATGTTGGAATATCCTGTTTTTTTATCTACTGTAACCCCCGGGAAATTACCAACCTGTTGATTCAGCCCCGTTAGGTAATTGAAGAGCGAGCTCTTCCCGCTGTTGGGATTGCCGACCAGTGCTATATTTATTTTCTTTGCCACCTTAGCCTGCAAAAATAACTGTAATGCCCGGCACTCATTTACGATTTAAGAAAGATGGGGTGCCGTATCCGGTGTATTTGCGCATAAATTTTACATTTCATTTACTCGTTGATGGGTTTGCAGGGTTAACTTTGTTGCTCTTATCAAACACTACTCCCGGATATGAAATATTCTCTATGGCTGTTTTTACTTATCGCACTTTCGGCTTCAGCACAAAAGATCAAAAAAGCGGATAAATTATTAATAGAATCGTTGCAATCACATATTGGTTATCTGGCTGATGACAAACTGGAAGGAAGAAGAACAGGTACTGCAGGAGAAAAGCTGGCTTATGAATATATCAGCAAACAATTTGAGTCAGGCGGACTTTTACCAAAAGGCGAGAACGGAACCTATATCCAGGAATTCGAGGTAAATGAAGGTAAACAGATAGACCCCTCTACTTCTCTTTCTTTTAATAACAATAAGCTTGTATTGGAAAAAGATTTTTTTCCATTCATATTTTGCCCCAATACAAAATCAGAATCATCCGCAGCTATTGCATTGCCGGAAGGCGGTTCCGTATGGTTCTGGGACCTGAAAGAAACCCTTGAAGAGAATAAAAACAATCCTCATTTTGATCTTGCAGATGCGATCAATAAAAAAGTAAGTAATGTATCCGGTAAAGGAGCAACAGGTCTACTCATTTATAACAGCTCTTCCATTAAAGACGAATTAAGGTTTGAACCGAAAGCGAAAGTTGAAACAGCAAAAATCCCGGTGATCTACATCAGTAAAGAAGTAAAAGACAAATACCTGAAAGACGAGACATCTCCCGTAAGTATCAACATGAGGGTCTCACTCACTGATAAAAAAAGAATGGGCCATAATGTTATCGGATATATAGATAACGGCGCAGAAAATACCGTGATACTCGGCGCACACTACGATCACCTGGGTTATGGAGAAGACCATAATTCCTTATATGTTGGCACAACACCTCAGATCCACAATGGCGCTGATGACAATGCCAGCGGTTCCGCTGCATTGATCGAGCTGAGCAAGCTGATCAAAAAGTCAAAGCTGAAGAATAACAATTACATCTTTATTGCATTCTCAGGTGAAGAGCTGGGTTTGTTTGGAAGTAAATATTTTACCGAGCATCCAACCATTGACATCAGCAAGGCCAACTATATGATCAATATGGATATGGTAGGAAGGCTTAGCGACAGCACGCATGGATTAAGCATCGGGGGTTATGGAACTTCACCGATGTGGGGGCAGGAGCTTTCTGAAAATGATAAATTCTTAAAGATAAAATTCGACAGCAGTGGCACAGGCCCAAGCGATCATACTTCTTTTTACAGGAAAGACATCCCTGTATTGTTTTTTTTTACAGGAGCACATAGCGATTACCACAAACCAACCGATGATGCTGACAAGATCAATTATACCGGCGAAATGCAGGTGATTAAATATATATACAACGTGGTTGACATCACCAACAAGAAAGGTAAATTAAGTTTTACCAAAACCCGGGAAGCACAGTCACAGGGAACCCGGAGCTTTAAGGTTAGCCTCGGTATCATGCCCGACTATACTTACAGCGGATCGGGAGTGAGAGCAGATGGTATCAGCGAAGGCAAACTTGCGCAGAAGATAGGCATGAAAGCGGGCGACGTGATAACCCAGATAGGTGATTATAAAGTTACCGATGTGCAGGGCTATATGCAGGTGCTTGGTAAATTCAACAAGGGTGATGCTACTAAGGTTAAAGTGAACAGGGGAAAAGAAGAAATAATATTCGACATTGTATTCTAATTCCTAAAAATGGCAACCAGCCAAAAATTAAAAATTGATAACGAAGCGCTGGCAGAAGAATTCTTTGAAGACGCTGCGCTGCTGGGTATTGTTGCCCCGCTTAAAGATTACCAGTTCAGCTGGCAGCTTAACCGCTCTTTGGGTTTTAGTTTCAGGGTCAATAATGATATAGAGATACAGCTTACCAAAAAGCAGCGCAAATATTTTTTCTCTATCTATGAATTCCTGGTGCCGAACATTTCTTTATCCCATTACCTGTATAATAACCAGTTCGACGGTGAATACCTATTACCTGAATTCAAGCACCTTGATTTTTTGTGGCTGATAAAAGGCGACCCCGTAAGTTCCGCAGACCTGTCTGCATTGATGCAATCCATCAGGTCCTTACCCGGCGTTCAGCTGGTAACAGAAATGACAAATGAAAAAATAAAGAATAAGCAGCACCTCATATTTTAGTCGTAAGTTGTAAGTAATAGGTTATCCTCAAATACTATTCAATACTTATAACTTATTACCTATCACTTAAAACTTAAGTTATGTGGAAAGAAGAAAACAACAGTCTCTATAAAAAATTTGAGTTCAAGGATTTTTCTGAGGCCTTTGCTTTTATGACCAGGGTTGCAATAGAAGCTGAGAAAATGAACCACCACCCGCTTTGGACGAACGTATATAATAAGGTGGAACTATGGCTAAGCACACATGATGCAGGAGATATTGTTACCGATAAGGATCGCAAGCTGTCTGCAAAAATTGATGCACTGGTCGCCGGATAATTTAATATCTTTCCTTCCTAAAAGATCAACATGAAAAAAATAACTGCTGTTCTGTTTACGGCCCTGTCCGTGCTTGTCTTATCATGCAATAATAACAAGGGTGATACCTACACACTCAAGCCCAATCTCAAAACCGGAGAATCTTACGAACTGACCTATAAAATTGAAATAGACCAGGATGTAATGGGTATGAACAACAAAATGCACATGAACATGGGCTACCAGTTGAAAGTGAAGGATGTTACTGCACAAAGAGACATCGTCATGGATTTCATGTACAAACATTTGGGGATGGATATGAAATCTGCCATGTTCAATTTGTCATATGATAGCGACAGCGCTGTTGATAATTCTGCTGGTGGTGCTATAGAAGACATCAAAGACCCGGCTTCTTTAAAGAACAGCATGTCAAAGATATTTGGCAAGTCAATAGGCGTTATGATCGGGAAGAATATGGAAGTTACACTGGACTCTTCGGGTAAAGTAAAAGACGTGAAAGGATACCGTGAACTTATGCAATCGCTCAAGGATTCTATGGCAACCATTTCCCCGGGCAGCACGGATGCGCTTGACAATATCGTTTCTGAAGACCAGATCACACAGATATTCCAGCAAACCTTCGGAACCTTTCCAACCAAGCCGGTAGCGCTGGGAGAAACATGGACAAATGAATTCAGCCTGAGCCAAACCGGCATGCCCATGAAATATACCAGTACTTATAAATTACTTGAGGTATTTCCAAAGGACAATGAAGCCATTATCGACATGAACAGCATTATCAGTACAGGCAAAGGAGGGGAGATCAAGAAAAATAATATGACCATGAAGATCGACATGAATGGTACTCAAACAGGAAAGCTCACTGTTGATCTTAATACCGGCCTTGTTAAAACAGGTAAACTCAGCATGGATATAAAAATGACCATGGAAGCAATGGGTCAAAAGATCCCGATGACCATGAAGGGAACAGCAACACTTGCCGGTAAAAAGCTATAAGATCATTTAGTTTTTATTTCTTTCAACGCAATATAAAACCCGTTCTTCATCCGCAGGATGATGGGCATCTTGGGTGAATTATAAAAAGTGAAGAAGGTATCATCGCCTTTGGGTGTGCCTTCTTCATTCAATTCCTTCGCCAGTTCTTCCTCCACTGTTTCTTTTTCACCATTCAAAATGATGTGCAACTCATCGGGATCTTCTTTATAAGTCCCCATTTTTGTCAACGATTCATTGGTATTCATCTTCATCATTGCTCCCTTTCCCTTTTTCATGAGATTGGTAAAAGTATTTTTACTCAGCCACACACTGATGGTATTGTCATCAAGCATCTTTGAGCCGGAAGAAAAATAATTATACATCGTATTGGCAGAGACCATTGCATTGGCTGTATGTGTTATAGTACCATTTGTATTTACCGGGTCTGTCATTTGCCAGTCGAAGACCAACGCAGGTGTTAGCGCTTTTACCGTAACGATAAAATCATAGTTCTGCCCGTTTGCTTCAACCGCATAGATGAGTTTTGTACCTAGTTTGATAAGACTTTGCAGCGTAACCTGCGCAAAGGAGATAACAGACACGATCATTAATACTGCAAGCAGGAATATCTTTTTCATACAATGTATTTTGGTCAAAGTTTGCAATTCGTTGTAAAAATTCAAATACCCTGCAGGCGGTATTTATTGATCAACAAAGATCGTTTTCTCTTCCTGTTTCAGCATTCGTCCTACCGGCTCAGCAAAGTTTTCAAGTCCATTTTCCCTGAGCAATTTTTTTACTTCCTGTAAAGAGGTTTCATCTGCAGTGATGAGTAAACCCCCGTTGGTTTGCGGGTCGGGCAAGAGGTTGAACGCTTCCATTACATTCACTCCTTTTTCAAACTTTACTTTATCACTATAGCTGTTCCAGTTTCGATAGGTTGCATCGGGTACGATCCTTTGTTGCAGATACTCTCTTGCTCCTTCAATAACAGGCAATGCATTATAATTTATCTGGGCAGACAGCCCGCTTCCTTCTGCCATTTCGATAAGATGGCCCAGCAGTCCAAAGCCGGTGACATCCGTCATGGCAGTAACGCCTTTGATCCTCCCCAATGCTTCACCGATCTTGTTTAACTGAGACATTTGGTTGATCATAACCGGTAGATACTCTTCTTTTAATAACCCTCTTTTCTGTGCTGTAGATAAAATTCCTACACCAATGGGTTTAGTGATAAAGATCATATCTCCTTCTTTGGCAGTATTATTTTTTTTAAGGTTGTTGATATCAACAAGTCCGCTTACTGCCAGGCCAAAGATGGGTTCGGTTGAGTCGATGCTGTGCCCGCCGGCCAATGGTATCCCTGCTTCTTCGCATATCTTCCTGCTTCCTTCCAGCACCTGTTGTGCCAATGCAGCGGGAAGTTTTTCAACAGGCCATCCCAGGATGGCGATCGCTAAGAGTGGCTTCCCACCCATAGCATATACATCGCTGATGGCATTGGCGCTGGCGATCCTGCCAAAATCAAAAGCGTCATCCACGATCGGCATGAAAAAATCCGTGGTTGATATCAAGGCGGTTCCGTTCCCAAGGTCATAAACTGCAGCATCATCCTTGCTGCTGTTACCAACCAGTAATTTTTTATCCGTGGGAGAAAGGCTATTGCTTTTTAAAATCTCATCCAGCACTTTCGGTGCGATCTTGCATCCGCATCCGGCGCCATGCGAGTATTGTGTAAGCCTGGTTGTTTCTTCACTCATGTAACAGGTTTAACCAAAGTTACAGTATCTTACTACAAAGTATTTTATGGCAACATACAAAACACCCGCCGTGTATGTAGAAGTTACCAGTAAGCTCCCGCCATCTGTTACACAGCAACCCACATCTGTTGCTATTTTTATAGGACATACCAGTAAGGTTCAGGATAATGATGGAAATGATATTACACTGAAAGCCATCAACATTCATTCATTGGTGGAGTTCAATTCCAAATTCGGTAATGATCCGGGAGGAAAGTATTTACACGACGCAGTTGATCTCTTCTATACAAATGGCGGTAGTGAATGTTACATCATCAGTGTAGGACCTGTCAGCAATGCTGTTTCTTTTACTGCGCTCAATAATGGGTTAACGGTAAGCAAAAAGATACCGGCGCAGGTACTTGTTATCCCTGATGCCTGTTTATTAATTGCTGCTGAATATTCAATTCTGCTGCAGCAAATACTTGCCTCCTGTGCTGAACTGCAGGATAGGTTTGCAATACTGGATACACAATTACCGGGTAATAATTTTTCAAATGACATGCAGCAGTTCAGGCATGATGTCGGAAATAATGCCCTTCAATGGGGCGCCGCTTATTATCCATGGCTTATCCTGAATAATGATAAAAGAGTTCCTCCTTCGGGTGCAATAGCGGGGATCTATACATGGGTTGATAACAGCAGGGGTGTATATAAAGCACCCGCAAATACTCCTGTGAATGGCGTTAAAGATGTAATGGTCCACCTGGATAATACACAGATGGAAGCAATGAATATTGATACGGTTGAAGGAAAATCCGTCAATGCAATAAAACAATTCACCGGCAAAGGGATCCTTGTTTGGGGAGCAAGAACACTCAGTGGTAATGACTCCGAGTGGCGCTATATTTCTGTTCGGCGTTTTATTACAATGGTAGAACAAAGCACAAAAGAAAGCACATCCTGGGTAGTATTTGAACCCAATGATGCCAACACATGGGCCAAGGTTCGTGCAATGATCGAAAATTATCTCGTGTTCTTATGGAGAGAAGGTGCCTTGGCAGGGTCAAAGCCTGAAGATGCTTTTTTTGTGCAGGCCGGATTGGGTACTACAATGACGGCAATTGATATATTGGAAGGAAGATTGATAGTTATGATCGGGCTGGCTGTTGTAAGGCCTGCTGAATTTATCATCATCCGCTTTTCTCATAAACTGCAAACGAGCTGATCATTTTCGTCGCCTGAAAACAATGGCTGAACTTTTTTGCATATCACCGCTGAACCTGATCTCGTAGCGGTCGTTACCATCATAGACAATTAAAAGGCCAGTATTAGGAGGAAGCGTACCAAGGGTTTCTGCATACATCACCAATTGGATGCTGTCGCCGCTGATATCATTTGTATAGATCGTCTTACTTACTGCTTTCGTGCTCAGGCCAACCCTTGGCATCAGCACATTCCCGTTCATTAACACGCTTACCGTATCGCCATCCACTTCACCATTATCATATAAGGTCAGCACAAGGCTATCTGTTTTAAAATACAATGCCTCGATGGTTTCGATCTTGCGCTTATCAGCATCTGCAGCAGAATTTGTTACAGGCTGAAAAACATTCTTTGGCTGTTCTGCTTTTGCAACCACAGGTTCGGGTTGTTTGGTTACAGGTTTTTCAACAACCGGTTCTTTCTTTACGACAGGCTCAGTTTTAGCAACTGGCTTCTCCGCAACAGGTTCCTTCTTTACAGGAGTTTCTGTTTTTACAACCGGCTTGTCTTTTACAACAGGGGTCGTTTTAACTATAGCCTGTTCCTTTGGAGGATCTGTCTTCGTCTCTGTTTTAACTGGTAGCGCTGATGTTTTCACCACCGGTTTTTCTTCTTCAGTAGCAGGTGCAGTAATGCTTGTTTTAACCGCTGGCTTCTCTGTTACTGTAACCGGCTTTGATTCCACCACTGCATATTGATCCTGCACAAAAGAAAGATCCTTTGCAAGGCCAAGTTCTTCCAGATGTGGTATCAATGCACTGTTCTTATAATCAGATTTTCTTTCAACATAAATAAGTCCTGTAGCGGGAGCATATTCTTTTGTACGGTTGGTCTCAAATCTTCCGTTCAGCACCATATTGTTATTCCTCATTTCAAACTGCAGGATGTTCAGCTCACGAACTCCCTTAGGTGGTTTGATGGGATAATTATTGGCGATCAGCTCAACGTCCTCTGTGATCACTTCATCTCCCTTTACTTTTATCTTCAGTCTTTTCACGCCATGGTATTCCCTGTCGCCGAGGATAAAATAAGTATGGGAATAACCATAGAGCTTCCCTTTTTTTTCGCTGATGGCGATCTCGTAGCGATAATTGAGCTGTGTGGTATCATTATACATTGTGCCTTTCCAAAGACCGGTTAAGTCTCTGTTTTCTGCCATTTGCGCAAACACAAATACAGGTAAAAAAGATAAGCAGCAAAGGATCAGGAAGCGGCTACATTGTTGCATGACAATAGTTTTTCGGCATTGATTCCAGTATCAACGCTCGTACAGGGTATTTTATTTAGCAGGGAGGCAAGATTTTCCCTGTTATGCAGGCCTTTTGTGTACCATTTGTCGTAATAATTGAGCAGGATACGGAAACACTCCCTGTAATTGCCCTCTTCCAGGAAATTAATGGCGTTTTTTGCGGCTAATCCACCCAGTCTTTTTTGAATACGCAGAACAGCATCTGACAGTTGATCTTTTTCAAACCTGCCATATTCTTCGGTGAGATAGATCAGCCTTTCCGAAAAAGGAATGTCCATAAAAAGAATGGGAGATCTCCGCATAGTATTCCAAAGCGGGATGGGTATTTGAACATTTCCGATACGCTGGCTTTCATCTTCGATGTAGATATTTTCGGTTGCAGGTTTACTGTTTTCAGTTACAGATAATTTTTGAGCGAGCATATTCTCAAACATTTCCTGTCCTGGTTGTTTTTCTTCTCCCAGTGCCCCAAATGCAGATCCTTTATGATTCGCTATTCTTTCAAGATCAATAACAGGTTTACCATGCTTTGCAATTTCCTGCAGCAATAAAGTTTTGCCACTTCCTGTGTAGCCACCAATGATGTTGAAATTGTATTGCTTTTCAAATTGTGCCAACACCCATTTGCGATAAGCTTTATAACCGCCAACAAGTGTACATACTTTGAAACCATACAGATCCAGCAACCATGCAATACCTGCACTGCGCATGCCACCCCGCCAGCAATGAATCAGTACACAGTTTGCAGTTTGCAGTTTGCCCTCGGCAGCATTCTTATTGCCATCTGCCAACTGTCGACTGCGAACTAGCTCTTCCACTTCCTCTACCATCTTCTTCATTTTCGTGCCGAAGAAATCCAAGCCAATTTTTATTGCTGCTTCCCTGCTTTGCTGTTTGTATGCGGTGCCAACCAGCTTTCTTTCTTCATCAGTGAATAATGGGAACGAATGAGCAGCTGGTATATGTGCATGATTGTATTCGCCCGGGCTGCGTACATCAAGCACCGGGTTTTCTTTAGCAAGCTTAAGAAATTCTTCTATGGTTAGTTTCTGAATAGCCATTTACCTTGCCACAAAGGCACCAAACACTAAGTTACACAAAGAAAAAGGCCATCGAAAATCCGACAGCCAATTCTTAATTATTAATTTTTAATTGAGTTTATCCATTCATGCTTGTCAGGAACTCCGCATTGTCTTTCGTTCCCTTCATATTCTTGAGCAGAAGGTTGATGGCTTCTTCACTGTTCATGTCGGCCATATGCTTACGCAATACCCACATACGCTGGAAGGTATCCTTATCAAGCAACAGGTCGTCACGACGTGTAGAGGAAGCGACGATATCAATGGCAGGATAGATCCTCCTGTTTGATAATTTGCGGTCGAGCTGCAATTCCATATTACCCGTTCCTTTGAATTCCTCGAAGATCACTTCATCCATTTTACTTCCGGTATCAACCAGTGCAGTAGCTAGTATAGTTAATGATCCTCCGTTCTCTATCTTACGGGCGGCGCCGAAAAATTGTTTGGGTTTCTGCATTGCATTCGCCTCCACACCACCACTCAATACCTTACCACTTGAAGGAGCAACGGTATTGTGCGCTCTTGCCAAACGTGTGATAGAATCAAGCAGTATCACTACGTCATGCCCGCATTCAACCAGCCGCTTTGCTTTTTGCAGGGCCATGGTACTTACACGAACATGTTTTTCCGCTGGCTCGTCAAAAGTAGAAGCAATTACTTCAGCCTTTACACTGCGTTCCATATCGGTAACCTCTTCCGGCCTTTCATCCACCAGTACTACCATCAGGTAACATTCAGGATGATTGGCTGCAATGGCATTGGCAACTTCTTTCAGCAACATTGTCTTACCCGTTTTTGGCTGGGCGACGATCAATCCACGCTGGCCTTTACCGATCGGTGTGAACAGGTCCATTATCCTGGTACTGTAATTATCAGCTTTTGTACAAAGACTTAATTTCTCGAAAGGGAAGAGTGGTGTCAGGTAATCGAAAGGAACCCGGTCCCTTACTTCTTCAGGTGATTTACCGTTGATCGTCTCTACTTTTAATAAGGCAAAATATTTTTCGCCTTCTTTTGGAGGACGAACACTTCCATATACAGTATCTCCTGTTTTTAATCCGAATAGTTTTATCTGGCTGGGAGAAACATAAATATCATCTGGTGAAGAAAGATAATTGTAATCGCTGCTGCGAAGGAATCCATAGCCATCGGGCATCATTTCCAAAACACCTTCTCCCAATATCACGCCATCAAATTCTATATTGAATGAGGGTTGGTCCCTGCGCTGGAATTGTTTGGACGGTTGCTGGAGCACTTCATCCGTTATCTCCGTTTCCGGTTGTTGCACATCTTCTTCCTGCAACATCTGGGCGATGGCAGCGGGGATAGTGCTTTCCTGTCCGCTCAGTGCAACGATGTCATCATCATCTTCAGATTCGATCTGTTTTTTAGGCTGCTTTTTTTCGGGTTCAGCCTTCCTGCTTTTGGCGGGTGCTGTTTCTGCAACCGTATCAGTTGCGCCTTTCACGATACGCTTGCGTTTTGGTTTTTCTTCGTCTGTTTTTTTATCGGTGGCCATATTTGATTGGTTTTCCAGGATCTTATTGATCAGATCCTGCTTAACAAGTTTCTTTGCATTGGAAATATCTAGCTGTTCAGCAATGTCTAGCAACTCAGGAACGAGCAGGTCGTTCAGTTGTGAAATATCGTACATAAAAAATGAAAAATGATTTTCTTCAAAAATCCGGTCTTAAGTCTGAAATAGTAATTGAGAATTTATATTGATTGGTGGAACTTGAATCCCTGATGAGCGATGCTTGAGGTCCTTATCAGCCCGTTTCCATCACAATATTACGCCGTTTTTTCATAAAAAAGGAATTTTTTTGTTAAATCAGGTTAACCACAAAGGCTGCAAATCAGGTTCATAAAGGGTTCAGTCCAATGCATTTCTTTCTGTTCATTGCGCATGTTCACTCATCTCCTGATAAAAAACAATAGCAGTTAAAAGCCACGTTCAGCGTGCAATTCTTTATATTTGCCCCCCAATAAATAGTTAATATGTTCAACAACAGGATCAGGATAAAAGAGCTTTTGGCAAGTGATAAGACCAATTACCAGGCCACGGTGATGGGATGGGTGCGTACGTTTCGCAACAACCAGTTCATCGCACTTAATGATGGTAGTTGCAATAATAATTTGCAGGTAATGGCCGAGCTTGGAATTTTTGAAGATGCTGTTTTAAAACGCATCACTACTGGTGCATGTATAAAAGTGACAGGTGAAGTGGTGGCTTCATTGGGTAAAGGCCAAAAAGTAGAATTGAAGGCGACGTCGATTGAAATATTGGGAGACAGTGATGCGGAAAAATTTCCTCTCCAGCCCAAAAAACATAGTCTTGAATTCTTACGTGATATTGCTCATCTCCGTTTTCGCACCAATACATTCGGATCAGTATTCAGGGTAAGGCATGCACTTGCATTTGCTATTCATAAATTTTTTAATGATAAAGGTTTTGTTTACCTGCATACTCCTATCATTACTGCGAGTGATGCAGAGGGGGCTGGGGAGATGTTCAGGGTGACTGCTTTGCCAATAGATGGTACAGCGCCAAAAAATGATGATGGAACTATAAATTTTAAAGAGGATTTTTTTGGAAAGAGTACCAACCTCACCGTAAGCGGGCAGCTGGAAGGAGAACTGGCAGCAATGGCATTCAGTGATATTTATACATTCGGGCCAACCTTCCGTGCAGAGAACAGTAATACTACCAGGCATCTTGCCGAGTTCTGGATGATCGAACCTGAAGTTGCCTTCAATGATCTTGAAGACAACATGAACCTTGCTGAGGAATTTATCAGGTACGTGATAAAGTATGCGATGGATAATAATAAGGAAGATCTTGAATTCCTGTCGCAACGCCTGGAAGAAGAAGAAAAACAAAAGCCACAAACAGAGAGAAGCGAGATGGCATTGATGGAGAAATTAAAGTTTGTTGTTGATAATGATTTTGAAAGGCTCACTTATACGGCCGCCATTGATATTCTGAAAGAAAGCAATCACAGTAAGAAAAAGAAGTTCCAGTACCCGATCACAGGATGGGGAATGGATCTTCAGAGTGAGCATGAAAGGTACCTCGTAGAGAAACATTTTAAAAAGCCGGTTATTCTTACCAATTACCCTGCAGCAATAAAGGCTTTCTATATGCGCCAGGATGAAAACTGTGAGCCGGGCAAACAAACGGTTTCTGCAATGGACATTTTAGCGCCGGGTATTGGCGAGATCGTTGGCGGATCACAAAGAGAAGAGCGTTTGGATAAATTGACAGAACGCATGAAAGAAATGCATGTGCCGGTAGAAGAGTTGTGGTGGTACTTGGATACAAGAAAATTCGGGTCTTGCCCGCACGCGGGATTTGGTCTGGGTTTTGAAAGACTTGTCCAGTTTGTAACGGGTATGGGAAATATCCGGGACGTTATTCCTTTCCCGAGATATCCGAAGAGCGCAGAGTTTTAAAGTTATTTTGAATGTTAAATTATAAATTTTGCATTTTTAGTTCATGTGCTCTTCGAAGTTTTCAACGATTGGCTAAATTGATTAAATTTAAAATTCAACATTTATAATTTAAAATAATCTCCGGGCCGTTAGCTCAGTTGGTTTAGAGCATCACGTCGACAACGTGAGGGTCGCCGGTTCGAGCCCGGCACAGCCCACGAACATGGGTCTGGCATCATCGTCAGACCTTATCGTTTTTAGAAATACGTTATTCTTCTCTTTTCGATCCTGTCCAATTTATCATTCACGAAATATTTACGGATGAGCCAGTTACCATTTTGTCAAATCCATCATCTCATCTTAATAGGTTTGACCTTACACGTAATTAAGAATTGAGGATGGGTTAAAAGTCTAAGCAACCCTTTTTATATTATCCTTCTCTATATTATATCACTAAACTCAGTTCCATGATAACAGATAAAAACAATGCCCAGAACAACACAGAAGAAGAAAAACCGATGCTGAACAGGATCGCCGGACAGGTAGGCACTATTGCCGGGGAGATCGTGGGTGCAAAGAACAACCTGGCAAAAATAGCCGGTGAAGCAATTGACTCCGTAAAGACAACTATCCAGCATGTAGTAGCAAAAAAACAAGCTGCTCCCAAAAAAGCAGCGAAAGCCGCAGTGAAGAAAGCAGTTGCAGCTAAAAAAACGGTAAAGAAGATCGGTAAGAAGGCGGTAAAAAAAGCAGCTCCTGCTAAAAGAAAGGCAAAAAAAGTGGTGAAGAAAGTGGTTAAAAAAGCTGTTGCCGCAAAGAAGGCTGTTAAGAAAACGGCAAACAAAGTAGCCAGGAAAGCAGCAACTGCAAAAAGGTCCGTTAAAAAGGCTGCGAAGAAAGTTGCGAAAAAAACTTCCCGCCGAAGATAATTGTCTGACCCGGGATTTAAAAGCTTCATAATTTTTCAGGCACAGATAGTCTTGGCTATGTTTTGCCTGGTAGTTATTTTTTGTTTTTAATAACCCGGCACAATTTTTTCCTTATTCATATTGAGCAAAAAATTCAGGTATGAGAAAGAATCAAAGAACTGACAATAAAAAACAAACGGTAACTGAAATTGAAGATATGAGTACTGATATTCAGCCCGAAGAACTGGAAGCCATCGATAATGCAAACGAAGAAAGCAGCGACCGCAATCTGCGTATGGCTAAACTTGAGGACAGGGACGAAGATGGGGACTTACTGAACGAAGCCAGTTCCGCTACCGACCAGTCGGGCAGGGATCTCGATGTACCGGGCGCTGAGGCCGACGATGATAATGAAGACATCGGCGAAGAAGACGAGGAGAACAATGAATATAGCTTCAGTGACCAGTAATATCCTTTAAGCAGGTTAGTAAAAACACTTTATGAAAAAGAAGACAGACGAAGATATCAAGCCCGATCTGAAACACGATACGATGGAATTCTCCGCACCAACAGATGGCGAAGATAAACTCGACTTCGATGATGAAAGTTATGAAGAAGAGGAAATAGATCCTGAAGAACTGGATGCAATAGAAGATGAACCTGTAATGGAAGCCGAAGCACTCAATGCCGTTGAAACAGACCGTATAGTTGATGAGGATAATTTACCTGAAGAGGATTGGACAGACGATCTTCCGGATAAAAAAGAAGATGAGGAAGAATATCCACGGAGCGTTTGATTTTATGTACTGCCCCGGCTAAATCTTACTCCTGTTCACGGCTGCATCTCCAGGTATGATCATACCTGTTTTCTTTTTCCCCGCTTCCGCCTTTTCTTTATCTCTGCCGCAGGAAGATGCAAAAACAACTATAAGCACAACATACAATATGATAAAATACAGGAATACGCTTTTCATAACTATTAGGTCTTCTCTTAAACCTAATCAACTAAGATGCCAGTTATCTTGTTGATAAATTTTAATTAAAGCGTATACCAGCAAAATAATTGCGACGGGGCGCTGCATTGTAGAAACGATTGCCCGCAGCATTGAGATCGTTCCCCAGGCTGTAGCGCTGATCAAAAAGGTTGTCAACACCGGCATATATCTCCATCCTGTAATGGGAACGTAAAGAAAAAGGATACCCAAGTTTCAGCTGTACCAGGTTATAATGACCTGCTTCCACAGTATTGGCATCATTCAATGGTAGCTCAGACGTGTAGTTGTGCAGGATGAACAGGTAGGCTGCATTTTTTATTTCCATCAATACCGAGCTAACGAAATTATGGTCAGGCACACCGGTTATCTTATTGTTTGAATAGTTCGCCCCGGCAATTATATAATTCCTGAACCTGAAATTATTAAAGCTGATGCTATTGTTCACCTGTAATTTGCTGATGAGCATTTTTTTTGCTGGTGAGATGATGTTACAAAAGACCTGTAGCTCTACGCCGGTTTGATTGGTGCCGCCTGCGTTCACAAAGTATTCAGTTCCCGATGTATTCTGTTGCCTCACGATGGCGTTGCGGAGCTTATAATTATAAACTGCAAGGTCGAGCCAGAACCTGTTGGCTGCTTCAAAATACCTGGCACCAAATTCAACATTGATACCTGTTTCTGCCTGCAGGTTGGTATAGATATTATTATCCGATGGCCTTATCTCTGCAGTCGTTGGAGGAGAATAACCACGGCTCACAGAAGTACGCAGGGTGAATTTATTGCTGAGTGCATAACTCAGTGCAAGTCTCGGCATCCATTGCGGGTTGAAATGTTTTTTCAGTTTCGTCGAGTCCCTGAAATGGTAGCTGTAATAATTAAGGCTGATCCCAGCTTCGGCAATGAACTTATGCGCAATATCTGTCTTTATGCGGCTGAAGAAAAAATGCTGATCACTTACGATCTTTCCTGCAGCCATCAATGTGCCCTTCGTTCCTGCATTGTTTGCATAATTATTAATATCCGATCTTGTTTGCTGCCACTCTGCCCCTAGTGCATATTCCAGTCGCAATTTTTTTTCTACAGGATTATTGAGTATAAAATAGGTCCTTGCACCATAAGTATTTTCCTGCCTTGACTCATAATTGGTGATGAAAGGATTTTTAAAATCAACTTTTGAACCGAATACGGCGATCACATGTTGCAGCGACTTGTTTATTGAGGCATTGTGCGTAAGCCCGCCGAAGAACATTTTATTATATACAGCGGCTCTCTGTGTTACCGCACCAGGCAATGTTGCTGTTGCAGGCCTGGCCTGCCTCGGGTCTGCATTGTACTGCGCAAGTGTTAATCCTCCCGGTGTTTGATAATAGAGATCACTGTAAAACAATAATGCTGAAAGACTGTTTCGTTTATTATAATTCCATTCATCGGTTGCCTGTAAATAAACCCTTCGCATTTTGCTGTTCTCCCGGTACCCGACAGCCTGCTGGTAACTCTGTGCGAAACTGGGATTGTGCTTATTCATCCTTTTTGCAAAAGCGATATTCTCTTTGAACAATCCATAAGATCCTCCTGCGAGCTCGGCTGTTAATTTATCGGTCCCCTCAATGCTATGCATATTTACCACACCACCTGAATTAGCGCCAAACAAACTTCCATCCGGCCCCTTCAGTACTTCGATCTTCTGGATGGCATTCATCGCAAGCACATTTATGTAAGTATTGCCTCCCGCATCGGTGAGCGGGTATTCATTCAAATAGACTTTAACATTACGAACGCCGAAAGGTGAGCGCAATAAACTTCCGCGAAGTGAAAGCCGGTAACTGCCCGGTGACCTTTCTTCCATTCTTATTCCCGGGATGGAATTGAAAACAGGTACCAGTGAATTGACAGATTGTATTTGCAATTGTGCGCTATCTATAACAGCTGCCGCAGCGGGAGTGCGCAACAAGGCTTGTTTACCAAGATAACTGATCACTTTTACTTCATTGATCGAAACGGTATCCTGCGCCATTGATGAAAACGGCGAAATAAGAGTGGTAGTTAAGAAGCTGATGAACAGTTTTTTTTTCACAGTTGATAAGAACGATCTTTTTAGAGACGCTATTTATCCAGTTCACGTTTCAGCACCCCGTCAAAACTCAGTTTGACTGGAAGGATGAACCCTTTATTATCGAAGTAGAGTGGTTCAATGCAGGTAACGCGGTGATTGGCCGCAGTTTCCCCAAGAGGGCGGCGGTGATAAACTATGTACCAGAGATCGTTTGTCTTATCATACATAACGGAATGATGGCCTGCCCCGGTTGCCACAGCAGAATCCTGTTGCAATATCTTACCTACCCTTTCAAAGGGACCAAAAGGCGATGAAGCAACCGCATAGGCTACAGAATAATCGGGGCCGGTCCATCCACCTTCACTCCACATAAAATAATATTTGTTGTGCCGGACAAACATCATTGGACCTTCCACATAATTCTTCGGTGTGATCTCTTTGAACATGGTACCGTCGTCAAAAGGAATGATCGCCGTAAAGTCATCTTTCAGTCTTGCAATATTGCAATGCTGCCATCCCCCGTAGATGATATAGTATTTGCCATCCGTATCATGGAATACAAACTGGTCGATCGGTTGTGCGCCGTTGTAGAATTTATCAATGAGAGGTTTACCGAGATGATCTTTATAAGGGCCTTCGGGCTTATCTGCAACAGCAACACCAATACCGCCATACTCATTGTTGTTCTGTATATCATTTGCGCCGAAGAAGAGATAATATTTTTTATCCTTTTCCACAATGGCCGGTGCCCACATAGCCCGCTTTGCCCATTTGATGGAAGCGGTATCCAATATGTGTTCGTGTTTCTTCCAGGTAATCAAGTCTGAGGAAGAAAAGGCATCGAAGAAGACCTGCTTGTTATAAACATCCGAATAAGTGGGGTAGATCCAGTACCTATTTTGAAATATCGCCGCTTCCGGATCGGCATACCAGCCCTTGATCACGGGATTGCCTGACATTTGCTGCGCAAATGATGTCAGACTGAACATAAAGCAACTAAGAATAAGGCATGAAGTTTTCATACCTGAAAATTAGTCAATATCTCAGTTCTTTTGAACTATACTGTGATTCTCCCTTCCACAGAATCATCCATTGTCTGACCAATAGCTGCACCGATCATTCTTTTGAAGAAGCCAACAAACTTTGCGTGCTTTGTATCCCAGTAATATCCTTCTGAAGGGATCACTTTCACAACCGTTATCCTTGGATCATCAATACCTTCCGTGAACCAAGTCTTCATCATTGGATTCCAGAACTCTTTTATCTTGTTTTTGTCGCGGCTGACAAAAGCCTCTCCATATAAAGAAAGAAAATCTGAGTATTGTGACCCTTCGAATAATAATTGTACAGATGGATCGCTTTCTATCTCTGCATCCTTATTGCTGTCATCCGCACTGAGAAACCAAAGGTTTCCTTCGTCATCCACCTGTTGCAAAGTCATTGGCCTTGTGCAGAAACTTTCTCCGGTACGTATACGAGTACAGAAAAAACAGGTTTTGTTCTTGTCGGTTAGTTCTTTGATCTTTTGAATGGCTTCTTCGCCCAGCAGATCTTCATGGGTATCTTCCGGTTGATTTTTATTGATACTATTCATGGTAAGATGTTTTTCTTAACCATTCCAAATATTAACCCATCTAAAAAACAAAAGGATTTGTTTAATCCTTCCACGGCTTTTATTCGTGTAATTAAACAAATCCCTTTCTATATCTTTTAAACTGAGGAAATATCTTCACATTGATTTCCGCAATACTCACTAATAGTGTGCAATAGGGTCAGGAGTTCCATCCGGATCATTTTTAGCCGTTCCGGAAGTATTGATCGCTCTTCCCTTTAGCAATAACAATCCTGCCATATGTGGCGCCGCCATTGAAGTACCACTCAAATAAGCATAGCGTCCTTCTGAATATGTAGAAAGTATATGAACGCCCGGTGCCGCATAATCAACAACATCATTTCCAAAGTTGGAGAAAGATGCAAACCTGTCAAGGCTATCTATCGCCGAAACGGTATAAATATTTGTTCCGTTTGTATTGCCCGGAGAATATTTATTGGCGGCTTCTCCATCGTTGCCTGCTGCGATGGCAATATAAATTCCACGTCCTGCAGTATTCTGAACCTGTTCATTGAGTACTGCTGATGTAACTTCTTCACCCAGGCTCAGGTTCACCACATCGCCAGCTTTGCCGTTTGTATTTACATAGGCTAGTGCCTGTATAATAGAAGATACTGTTCCCTGTCCATCTGCATTTAATACGCGTAAAGAGACAAGCGTGGCTCCCGAAGCAACACCCAGCACGCCGATGGTATTATTTTTAGCACCGATGATACCAGCCACATGTGTGCCATGACCGTTTTCATCATCGGGGGAAGTAACGCCGGTTATAAAAGATCTGCTTCTCGTCGCATCTACAGTAAGATCGGGATGATCCATATCGATACCCGTATCAATGATCCATGCCGTTTTACCTCTTCCATCACCATAACCCACACGATCTATATTCCAGGTGATGAGTCTAGGCTCTGCCACTGTAAAGCAACCCCCCAGTGCGATCACGCGGTCGGGCTCAACAATGTTCACTGAAGGATCTGATCTTAATTTCTCTACTTCTTCATCTGTCAGCGCAGCTACAAAACCACCCGGTGCTCCTGCAAATGTCTTTTTCAATTTTGTTCCTGCTATTTGGTGACGCTCCAGCATATCTTCTCCTTTGATCTGCATTGTCGCCACAGCTTCTGTCCTGCTTGTTACGCCTTCCTTATAGGCGATGATATATTGACCGGGTATAATATCACCACTATGAACAGAAGTCCCAACAACGCATTCGTTAGGATCGGTCACTGGGGGAGCCGATGCCATTGTAGTGTCTTCTTTTTTACACGATGTTATAAGGATCACGCTGCTCCAGAGGAGGAGCAGGAAGGTCTTGATTGTTGTTTTCATAGTGTTCCATTTATATAAAAAATAATGCCATGATGAGAACGCAGGTGAATAACGGGGAGGTTTAACAGGTTTTTATACTGCGAAGTTTAAACAAATGTTAATCCTTCGTGCAACAACAATTTTTATGATCTTATAATGACCGTCCAATTCTAATTTTGTTGTTTGTTTCACTAAAAAATCTAAAAACTCTATGAAAAGCTTAATGAATATTATGCGTTCGTATGCCGTTCCGGTAGCGGCAATCTTGCTTACCACCTTCACCTTTTCCTCATGCTTAAAAAATAGCAGCGATTATGTACAGAGCAACCAGCCTGCAGCAGGGTTAATGGCTTTTAATCTTGCGGCAGACAAGCCCGCTATTGGTTTTACATTATCAAATAACCAATTGGGTGGTAATGCAGCTATAAACTATACTGGTTACACCGGCGTTTATCTTCCCATCTACATCGGCAACAGGGAAGTAAGGTCTTTTGATTACTTCACCGGCTCTACCCTGGCAACAGTCAGTGCAAGTTTTGCAGACAGCATGTATTATTCTGCATTCTTAATGGGTGCAAACGGAAATTACCGTAACGTGGTGATCAAAGATGAACTTGCCCCGCTTACCGCCGCTTCAGGAAAAGTATGGGTACGTTATGTAAATGCAGTTCCCGATTCAAGTGGAACGATAACCATAACACAGGGCGAGACTTCTTCAGCTGCGCCTTATGCAACCGTTTCTTCCTTTGCACAGGTGAATGCAGGCACCGTACATTTTGCGATCAGCAATGGTGGTTCGGTCTCTGCTAGCCGCGATATCACGCTGGCAGAAAATAATATTTATACTGTTTTATTCTCGGGCATTCCCGGTGAAACAGATCCTGATAAAAAGGTACAGGTAAGATTCATTCAAAATGGTACTGTCACTCCTTAAGAGGTTTTAGTAGACAGACTTGTGAAAACTCCGGGCCCGTGAAAGCGGCCCGGCTTTTTTATCCCTTTAGTGATGATATTTATCTTTTCGCAACAATATTATTACCGCCAACAATGGATGCCAGTAATCGCCCGTCCGGTAATTCGCTGGAAGAATAATAGAGCTTCAAAATATTATTGCCCTTTTTCAGGGTTAAAATGTCTTTCACATATATGCTCATTGAAGATGTGGGTTCATTGCTGTCTGTGAATACCCAGGTCTTGACAACTTTATCCAGCGCATCTTTGATCGTAACTGTTCGGTGCTTTCCTACTTTACCGCACTGATAATATTTTAGAGTGAGCTTATCATTGGCTGCACTTTGATCCAGTTGAAGACTGTTCGCTTTATTGATATCACTTCCAAAGCGCTGGATGAGGACCTTCCCATTAAGGGATATTTCAAAACCTTCACCACCGTAGGGTGAAAAAGAAAGAAGTGTTGTTGCTACACCGAGCAACATCATCCTGATGATCGTTTTCATGACTTTAATTTTTAAATTAAGAATGCTGCATTGCAGTATTGACAGTACAAAGCAAATGCACTTGTTGGCGGGATAAAAATTCCTTTGACGAAAGGGGATGGATGCTTGATGTGTGGCTTAAACCAGTTCCTGTTCCTGCTCTGAGAAAAGCGCTACCGAATTTTCCAGCACTTTGTTTACATACTCTACCTGTACTTCCATAGGATCGGCCGCTTCGGCGATCAACACATCTGTCTTGACAACCCTGCCCTTGAATGCAATACTTGCAATAGCATACAAAGGCATGGCCGGGTCCGTGGGTACAGGTGACGCATAGCCTGTAATGGCAATACCCCAATCGCTGCCGAACAGGCGGCAGACATTTTCAGCCATCTCTTCTGCTACCTGTGCCGAAACACAATTGCAGGATATGGCATGAGTAGGGTCTATCTGAAGGTGGATATATTTTTGATGGATATTATAAGTGGTGATACCGCCCTGGTAAAACAGGGATGCATCTTCAGCGGATGACATAGCGGCTTGTAAATGCCCCGAGGTAACACTTTCTGCAACAGCGAGCGTATAGTGTTTCTCCTGCATGAAATCTTTTATCTTTTTAATGTGATCCTGGTTGTATAACATGGGTGCAGTTTCTCCTGTTACAGCATCCGAAAACATGCCAGATAATAATGCCCGCAAAAATGCAGACTGTTATTGCGTCTTCAGTAAAATTATAATGCGTGCCTGCGCAAATAGTTCCTCAAAATGTGGTGATGAATTAAAGATAATTTTACCCATTGCCCACAAAGCGGTGATTTTTACATTGGTCATTGTTTCGCAGCATCGATATTGTGCCTTATTGTTTGCAGCAGGGTGGGAAGTTCGTAAGGCTTGGGGATAAAGGCTTGTGCATTGCAGGATTCAATACTTTTTTCCATCTCTACATTGGCAGAGAAAAGAATGACGGGGATATGTTCTGTTTCTTTTGTTGATTTTATTTTCTTGCAGATCTCCCTTCCATCAGCACCGCCAAGAGAGACGTCCAATAATATAAGATCGGGGTTGAACTTAACAATACTGTTGTCTATATTTTGCCACCTGGATACTGCTTCCACATCAAACCCATTCATGGCGAGCGTCATCTGCACCAGGGTCAGAATATCTACATCGTCATCCACAACAAGTATCTTATCCATAGTATTGATTTGTAAAGTTCATAAATTATATGATATCAAACCCCGTTTGTTAATGGCAAGGTGAAATAAAAGGAAGAGCCCTTATCCTCTCTTTCCACCCATATCTTCCCGTTATGCCGCCGGATGATATCCCTGCAGATATACAACCCGAGCCCGAACCCTGAAATGTGTACCGAGGAATCCTTGGTGCGGTAAAATCTTTCAAAGATGTCGGCGAGCTCTTCTTCGGCTATTCCAATACCGTAATCCCTGATCTTAATGATCATATCTGTCTCTGCTTTTCTTACAGTAACGATCACTTTGTTTTCACCCGGTGAGTATTTAACAGCGTTGGACAGTATATTGATCAGCACCTGTTCGATCCTTTGCCTGTCTGCAGATACAATTAACGAGCCGGCATTATCTTCCCGGATAATTTCATGCGCTGCCGAGATCATCTGCATGGAAGCGATCGTTTCATTCACCAGGGCGCTGATATCAAATTCCAGGATGTTGAGCTGCAATTGCCCGCTTTGGATCTTTGAAACATCCAGCAGGTCTTTGATCAGGCTCTCCAGCTTGTGCACACTTGCCAGTGATTTTTCTACAAATTGTTTGTTCGGTTGTTTTTCTTCAACGGAATTAAGCAGGTCAAGATATCCTTTCACGCTTGTCAGGGGTGTTTTTAATTCATGGCTGGCAATGCCGATGAACTCATCTTTTTTCTGCTGGCTTTCGGTTACCTGCTGCATGAGCTTATTGAAAACCTTCATCAGTGTTCCGATCTCGTCTTTTCCTTCATCAGATATCCTGATACTGTAATCTCCCGTTTTACCTGCTTCGTTCATATTAGTTACGAGATACAGCAGGCGTTTTGAAATATATGATTGCACAATGGAAGCGATCAGGAAGGATAGGCCGACAGCCACCAGTAATAACAGTACGCCAAGGCTATACTTTGATTTTTTGATCGAATCCAGTTCTGATAATTCCACCTGCAATGATACTTTACCGATATGATCGTTATTGTTGATGATCTCGTCTGTTATAAAAAGTTGCTCCAGCCTGGAATTCTTCCTTGCATTTTCTGCGCCTGCGATTTTTTCTGCGCCAGCCCTGGTATACGTCGCAAAAGGTATTCCTTCCTTATCAAGGATCTTCGCCTGTACCATTTCCGGCATCACGTCTTTGAGCTGCGATAGCATTTCTTTAGCCGCTTCATCATCGTGGAACTCAATGGGGGAAATGCTGTTGAGGCCGATCACATGTGCCACGCTTTTAACGCTATTTACCTTGCGCTCCTTATAGCTCCGTATATCGCTGATGATATAAGCAAGGAAAAATATGCTCAGCACCACCACACTGGTGAACACCTGCATGAACACGAGTTTGTTCCTGATCGATATGTTATCTAAATGCAGCATTTAATCAATAATAATAGCCAGTTTTAATAATTGAGATCCTGCTCTTAATCCGGAAGCATATATCGCTTTAAGATTGGCTTCAAATTTCAATTTATCATTTATCAATATAAAATTGAATGCAGTTCCCTGTCTTCCAAAGCCAGGTTCCTCACTTACAGTAAGTGTTCCTTTATCAACCTTATCTAAAATGGATTGTAACGGAAAGGGGCAATTCTTCGGAATGAAGAGAATATTACAATAGCCCATATCCTCCAGCCTGTTGAAGTGTTTGATGACGATCTTTTTGTTCCTAACCGTATTTGTTTTTGCGATCTCGGACAGTGCTTTATCCACCGGCGACTGTGTAATGACCCCGATCACAAATTCATTGTCTGAACTGTTGCCCCAGTCTATATACCTTGTGAAATTGTAAATGAAGACAGCTTTCAGATCAGCTTCCTGTTCCTGTGCATATAGCTTCGCAACTGCGGCGAAGCTTATAAACAGCATAAGGAGAAATGATCTTTTTATCATGGTCCGTGGATACTGAGATTAATAATTACTTAGGTTAATGCTGATCTTGAACATAGCGTTGATACCGGGTTGTTCCAGCACCGTTGAATACAGCGTCCCGTCTGCCGTACGAAAGCCTGGGTCAAGCCATGTTGTGTTGAACAGATTATGAATGATCACGCTTGCTGTTATCCTGTCTTTGAAGATCGGTTTTGTGTTGAAAGCGAAGTTGGTGAGGAAGTAACCTCTCACATCGCCATATGGATTTGTACGGGGTGAATGCCGCATACCCACCCAATTACCGGTAAGGCTGGCAGTGAAAAGGTCGGAGACGTGTGCAGTAATTCCTGCATTTCCTTTTATCCTTGCTATACCTACGATACTTCCTCTTACACCGCTATTAAGATTTTCACCGATCGCATCCTGCCAGGTTAGGTTTAAAAAACCGTACAATTTTTTTGTAACAGAAAAATCAATTGCCGCTTCAAGTCCATTTATGGTAAACTTCCCCGGGTTTTTTTCCGGGTTAAGGTTTGAAAGGTTGCCGAGTATTATCACATCATGCATTTTATTCCTGAAGACATTGATCTGCAGTTTCATTTTTTTAAATACATAGCCGGCATTCACTTCATAAGCGTTTATCTTTTCTGTGGTCAACTGGAAATTCAGTGGCGCCTGGTAGATCTCTAAATTCGACGGAGCCCGGAATGCCCTTCCATACTGCAGCTTGAAAGTAAGTTTGTTGGTAGGTTGATTAACGATAACGATCCTTGGGCTTACCGCATCACCAAAGTAGCTGTTATGGTCATAACGAACACCGGCTGTAAAGTTTGTCTTTCCCAGCAGCTTTGTGTTGAGTATGTACTGAAGGTGGCCCCCGAAATTATTTCTTATGTCAAATACCCGTGGTAAATAAGTAGAGGCAAGATTGATCACCGTATCCTTTCCATCGATAAGATGAATGGTAGGATCAAAAGTACTTTGCCTTGCTCCTTTTTCAACATTATCCTGGTTATACTGGAAGCCTAAAGATATCCTGTGGTTCTTTGCAGGAACATAATTGGCAGCAAGCTCTCCCGATACCCGGTTTGAATAGGTGGCGATCTTTGCACGGATGAGTTTTCTTCCGTCAATTGTTACATATATATATGAGTCTTCATCGGTTCCTGTTTCCCGGTACACAATGCGGGCAAGAAGATCCAGCTTATCATTTGGTTTATTTTCATGCTGCAGGTAGATCGTTCTCAGGTATGGAATATCTGCTCCTGATCTTTCGCCCCTGATATCACTTGACAACACACCGATCACACCAACGTTATTATTTCCCTGCGGCGGAAGATGCAGGTAGGTCGTAGGACTGTTTGAATAAGTGCCCCAGCCCATTGGCGTACGGTACATACGAAACCCAAATGTTGTTTTGGATCTTTTTGTGTAATAACTGATGATGCTGTTAAAGGAAAAAGCTTTGTCAACATAAGACCCGCGATAATTAGGATCCCTGTTATCGAATTTAGGTCCATCGGTATTGTACAAAGAACCTGAGAGTGCTATCTCAAAATCTTTTTTCTTCAACCCGAGATTCATTCTTACCAACGAAGTATTGAAAGACCCATAACCCGTTTCCGCATGCAGGCCATTCATATCTGATCCCTTCTTGCTGATGATATTGATTATTCCTCCAAATGCATTGGCGCCATATAGTGCTGACGCAGGGCCCCAGATGATCTCTATCCTGTCAACATTATGCAGGCTGTAAGCCGGGCCCGCCATATCATTTCCACCAATGATATTGTTTTCAATTATACCATCTATCATTAATAATGCTCTCAGGTTCTCTGCACCATACATCCCCCTGAAATAGATCAGCGTGGGTGCATAACCATTAATGTGGATCATGTCGATACCCGGTATATCACGTAAGGCGTCTTCAAGTTGCTCGTATCCGCGTTCGATTATCTGTTGTGATGTTATTACCTGTATAGTGGAGGGTGCTTCCGTTGCAGTCTGAAGATAACCTGTAGCCGTAACCACTTTAATATTCATCAGCTCTTCAAGTGACAGGTCCAGCAACCTGGCTACATCGGGAACAGTATCTTTCTGGGCTTTTACAAAAACAGGTGACAGGCAAATGAGCAATGCGGCAAATAACTTGTTTCTCATAAACTTGAAAATGAATGATTTAAAACAACAAGGACCGTATAATAAAGTTAAATAAATTAAGGGTTATGCGGCTCGTTTTGGTGAAAGCCAGCCCATGCCGTTAGTTATAAATGAATGCAAGTCCTTTTCATAGACAGAAAATAGGTGTTGGGGGTTGTATCCCGATCAGCCGCCATTTGTTAAAAATCTTCATTCATAAGCCAGTCATTACCTTTGCCCTGTGATGAATACTCAACGATCATATATAATTCCTATACTCCTGTTTATTATTTTATCTGCATGGATAATATTACCGTCCGACTGGGTAACAGAAAAACATAAGAGCTATACGTTCTTTTATCAAAAAGCTGATGAGGCTAATAAAGCTGCGTATACAGGTTTTATTGAGAATGGTATCAAAATGGTGAATGCTTTTTTTGATGGTTCATATAAACATGATTTTGATATCTATGTTCACCCCAACCGTCAGTCGCTCGACAGTCAATGGCAAAAGGACTGGAAGATGCCCAGCTTTAAATCGGAATGCTGGATGGTTGCAAGCGGTGTTGCCAATAAACTGGATATGATCTCACCAATGGTTTGGGGTGTGCAGGCTTGCGAACATAATCCCTCCGACAAAGAAGCAACGCAACAGGTGATAACGCATGAGCTGTTTCATGTGTATCACGGGCAGTACAATGTAAGCGGCAACTTTGATAATGTTGATACGTTGGACTGGTTTGTTGAAGGCCTTGCCACTTATGCTTCGGGGCAATACAATGAACAAAAGAAGATCGAAATAAAAAATTTAGTTGCATCCGGTAAAGCCCCAACCATACTGAACGATTTCTGGAAAGGCAAATCAAGATACCCGCTTTCCGGTTCGCTGCTGATGTTTATCGATGTTACCTATGGCAGAAAAAAATTGAAAGAATTATTGCAATACAATAAGAACTCTATCCTGCTTGCGTCGTTGCATACAACAGAAGAGGAACTTTTAAAAGCCTGGAGAAAATATGTCGAGCAGTAAGAGCCTTTTCATGCACAGGATACAATCAATGTTCCTTGTCAATACCATCCTGGGAAATTTACGGGTACAAAAAAAATTCATCCGGGAAAATATCTCAGCCCATCTCGATGCTGCTAAAAAACCCAATGATGGAAGTATTGAAGAAAATGACCTAAAAAAAATAACGGGTTATTACGGGCTTGCCGTTCCAGCAATACTGGGCGAGGCTTTTGCTGCACTTAGGGGAAAAGAGATGACAGATAAAGAAAGGCTTGCCAGCACCTGCCAGGGTGCTATGACAGGTCTCTTTGATGATTTTTTTGACGAGAAAAGGCTTTCCGAAGAGGAGCTGATCCACTTTATAATGAAGCCGGAATCCTATACCGGCAATTCAGCAAACGAAAAACTTTTCCTTCATTTTTATACCACTGCTTTAAGAAATGCACCTGATGTGCAACGCATGCAGGAAAGATTATACCAGGTATACAGGGCACAGGTGCTGAGTAAAAGCCAGGTAGGATCAGAACTGTCTTATGAAGTGATAAAAGATATTACTATGCGGAAAGGAGCAGAGTCTCTTTTATTTTACCGGTCTGCTTTTGAAAACCAATTTAAGAAAGGAGAGGAGAAGATGCTGTATTGCTTAGGCGGGCTTATGCAATTAAGCAACGACATCTTTGACGTTTATAAAGACCAGCAACAGGGAATACAAACTGTTGTTACAACGGCCTGGAAAATAGATAATGTACGCATCTATTTTTCGGCACTGCAGGAAATTGCTTATGCCGCTGCTTACAAAACAAGCTATGACCCACGAAATATACAGAGCTTCCTGGATATCATTTCACTTGGCATTTTCAGCCGCTGTTATGTGTGTATGGACCAGCTGGAAAAACTGGAGATAAGATCAGGCAATGTTTTCGCCCCACAGAAATATCAGCGTAAGGACCTTATATGTGACATGGATACGACAAAGAATAAATGGAGATCGCTGAGATATCATCTTAAACACTCATAGTTTTGCAATCAGCCTGCTGACAAGCGCCGCTTCAAAGCCTTTCTGCAATAAATGGTCCTGCAGTTTTCTTTTTTTGATGAAGATATTTTTTTCTGACCTGAGTGTTTTTAGCTTTTGGTCAAATATTTTATCCAGTGTTCTTTTATAATCTGGTTCGTTAATAGTTGCCAATGCCTTTTTGATGCAATATTCACTTACCTGCTTTTGCTTCAGGGCATATTTTATTTTTACCCTGCCCCATTGTTTCATCCTGAATTTTCCCCCGGCATATTGAATGGCGAATCTTTCTTCATTCAGGTAATTCTCTTCGATCAATACTGAAAGCAATTCTTCTACATCCCTTTTGTATAATCCAAAGCTGTAGAGCTTTTCTTTTACTTCACTATGGCTGCGTTCCTGGTAAGCACAGTATTGCTTTATTTTCTGAAGGGCCTGTTCTTTTGTAAGTATTTGTTTATCGTTCACACTGCAAAAATAATGAGTGCGGTGTTATTTGGATTCCACGAAGAAAACGATAGGCTCACTTCTTGCTTCGCCATTGCCATCGCTTTGGGTGACCGGGTTGCCGTGTGAATCGAGTGTTTGTATGGTCCAGATGAATTTGAAGCGCATTTTCTTTTCTTCCCCCCGCGGAAGGAAGGAGAGTTGTGGCCTCCAGATATATTGTGTTGCCGCTGTTATCTCTTTATCGAGCAATGGTTGATTACTTCTCAATGCCTGCACATCATTTTGATTCTCCAGAATCTCAAAAACCTGTATCCTGTAGACAACAGGATCTGTTTGTCTTGGTGCAATAGGCGTCCACCTGAATGTGATCGCCGTTTGTGCAGATTTTGCATCCAACACCTGTTCACTATAAGGCTTCATTAATACAGGTAGCTGTATTGATGCCAGGTAAAAGCTTTTGCACTTCACTTCTCCCAATGGCGCATAATCCGCTGGTCTTACAGGTTGAACGCAGAGTGTATAAGTTTCGGAAGGTAGTTTACCGGTTCTTTGAATTGCACTTTTGTATTTACCGGTAAATATCATGTACTCTAATGGCATCACGTCATTTGCATCAAGGATGGTAAAAGCGCCGGACCCAACCACAAATACTGGTGTCCTGGAAAGATCTGCTGAGCCAATGACGGTTCCGTCCGGCGTTTTAATTTCCGTTTTAAATTTGACCTGCCCTTGCGGTACACCCTGGGCATTCACCATATATGTAAGCACTTCCCTGCGATGAAGCCATTCTGATAATTGTGCGGGTGGTTGTGCTGCCAATATCAAATTGGAATTTATCTGCCCCGTTGCTGAGAAAAAAACGATTGCGGCTATGATGGATGATACTAGTTTTTTCATTGCTTATTTTTTTGTGCTGAACCTGTATTGAAGACCCGTTCTGCAGGTGCTCTCGAGATAATTGGCTCCATTCGGTACGATCTCATTCCCGTATTTGAAATAATTTGTTGTGAGGTAAGTGTTCCAGCTTAGCTTTTTCGTGATCATATAATCCAGGTTACAGGAAGCAATGAGATTATTATTGCTGCTGAAACTATTCAGTTTACCTAAAGTATATTGAAGCTGCCCTCTCAGTTTTATTTTCTTCTTTGCCGCAGACATGCTCAGTGCGCTGCTGATGGTAAGCAGCGACATTTTTACTCCCGGCACATCATTATAAAAATACAACACACTGAAGTCCGGCGATACATCCCTGTTAAGATAAGTAGGTACATAAGTAAGCAGCATCGTGTGTGTATTATTTGAAGTAGTAAGGCCGGTAAGCACATCACGCTCATCATACTTGCTGTAATTATAGCTCAGGCTCACCAGGTGGTTCATTTTCGCAGTGGTCTTGTTAAAAGTAGGGTTGATACCGAAATCATTGCTCACATTCCTGATGCCATAAGGATTGATACCGCTCGCTGATTGAAAACCGAAATTGTTGTAGTTCACATTCAGGCTCCAGTTTTCATTGAATTGCGTGAACCAGTTAAGGTTGCCGATGAATTGTGTTGCCCTGAGCGCCGTGTTCTTTACATTATTTACCCTTCGTCCTACACTCGCCACCACGTTCATTTTATAGCTGTTGTTCTTATCCTTCCACGCATTGAACCTGGTATTCAATGTAAGATCAAAACGGTCGGGTTGCTGGTAAGGGTATCCCATCGTTTGAAATCCGGCGCCCAGGTATTTTGTCATTAAGCCAATATCAAAATTTGTAGACTTTCTTCCTATGGCCAACTGGCCTGCAAAATCTGTTACCGTGGAGATACGTGCTTTTACAAAAGGCTTAAGTCCTTTCAGCAGGTCTGTTAATGGCGTAGCGATATCTTTTGTAAAAGTTGATTGTGCGCCTTCGGCTTTAAAATAGATCCCATGCTCTTCATACACATCAGAAACAATACTGATCACCGCACCCTCCTGTGGTTTGATGGTCAATGGTGGTGCTACTGCAAGGTTCGGTACGTCTTTTCCTTTTGCAAAATTTACAGCAAATAAATATTTCCCTTCAGCTTCCGTTCCCAGCTGGAACATCCAGTTCCTTCTTTCATAAGCCCCGGTAACCGTGGGAGGGCCTGCAAAATAACCGATGGTTTTCTGTGACACCCCGCTGAAAAATTTAAATCGCCAGGTTTTGGGCCGAAGGTCTATGCCTGCACCGAAAATGCCAATGTCACCGGTAGAAAGGTCGGAGTATTTTAAATATTGTGTTCCCAATTGCAGTTCTGCCCATTTGTATTTTGGATTGACAGAAAAATTATTCATCGGGTTGGTGATATACTGTCCGAAGTTTTGTTTACTGATGCCCGAATAAGGCCCCGCAAAATTGCTGGGCTTTGAAGCAAAATTCAAATTGAAAGGGAGAGTGAAATCCTTTCCGAACTTAAATGTCGGTGTAAAATTAAATCTCACCTGGTTCCATGGCCTTCTTGGTAAGTAGCCTGTCCAGCCTGCCGGGCTCCTGTGCAAACCATATCCCTCATAACTGATACCTGCAGTTCCTGATATTACAACAGGAGTTTTCTTCTGCGCATATGAATGCACAAAACAATTTATAAACAGAACCAGGATGAATAGTTTCTTCATACATTTTATTGTGGTACCAGCACGCTCAGCTGGCAATTACATGATTTGCCTCCGCAGGTGCCGGATAAATTGTAGGTATAGCTTCCCGACTGAAGGAAGGTATAATTATAATTAGGCCCGGTTAAAACAGAAGTGACTCCTGTAGTATTGTTGGTGATCGTTACTGTCAATCCTGATGGTGAACAATTTGCTGATGAAGGTGTGCAATTGAAATTCGGGTTCAGCGATACAGGAACATTTCCTTTCTGCAATGTTATCGATCCGCCGCAGGCTACTGTTTTTTGTCCTCCTTCAAATTTGAAGACAGGATCCCACGCACAATTGCAGGGTTCGCCCGTATTTCCTCCGCCACTCGTTTCTTTACAATCCTTGCCATTGTATGTTTTATAACAGATCGTGGTGTCGCACATCACACAGGCTGTATCTGTGAATGTATAGCGCAAACAATATTCGATGGTATCGCAGCAGCATGCAATGGGGCTGCGTGGCGGTAATGGAATAGAGAAGCTTAACGGAACTCCATTACTGAAACTATAGCCCAAACTATCCTTCCATTGTATTAAATGCGTGAACGGAACATTGGGTGGAACTGTTGCCCATGATAGCGGACTTGTTGGGTTGGTAATATTGCCAAACAGTTTCGGATCTTTCACACATACATCGCAATCCTTAGGATGCTTTACTTCAAAATTGACAAGCGATACTGTAACCTTTGTAAGTTTTCTTGGGCCTGCTGTCAGTGTAGCGCTGACATTCAATATATCATTATTCACAGTTTGTGTAGTGCTGATCTTTTTCAGCAGGTCTTTACAACATCCGCCCGGAGGCACTTCAGGAGTTACGACCGTAATGCAAACGGGATTACTCTCAACAGGGTTGATAGTATAGCCTCCTGTTTGTGATTTTGCAATGAACCCAACAGTATTGCAATCAACCAATCCATTTCCTGTACCTGCGGGTATCTTCGTCTGGAAGGTAAATGTATAAGTTCCTCCTGGTGCCAATGTATACGTTGGAAGGAACGTGAATTTCACGCCACCATTCAACACGACTCCGCTCCATGTTCCGGTATTGCATGGTGTTCCTGTTGCCGGCCAGCCGGTACATATATTTTGTGTGGATGTGTACTGACCTGTATAATTTATGTTGACGGGAACAGTAAGCATTTGCATATTGAACTGGTTACTTACCGATGATGATGTGGGGCTCCCCAAAATGGTAAGGTTGCCGATCGCAGGTATGCGGTCGATCACTACAAGGTTATCTACTGCAATAGTTCCTGTATTTCTTACGGTGATCTCCCAATCTACTGCTGTGTTCGGAGCGCCGTTACCGCTATTGGCAAAACTTCCATTCAGGCTTCCCTTTACTTTTTTATCGATGCCGATCGCCGCGAAGGCGCAAATGTTGAACGAGGTATAACAGGCATAATTCTGCGGATTGATCAGGTTTCCGCCTGTGACAGAATTATAAAAAGCATTTGGTCCACCTACCGCACCAGGATTAACAACCGCCTTGAAACATATTTTATAGGTCGATGTGCTTACCGGAATATTCGGAAGGTTGAACTTTATATTCGATGAAGGCACAATGGTTGGGTTAGGGGAGAATCCTGTATATACTACACTTGAAGGAATTGCCTGCAGCCAGGTTGGTAAGTTCACATTGTAAGTAGCGCCAATTAAAGTGGCGTCTCCATTGTTCATGAATTCATAACAGAGGTCAATGGTATCACCAATATTCTTACAACCCGGTATGTATTGATTATTCACACAAACAATATTCGGCTGTGGGTTATAAATGATAACAGGGTTTTGTTGACCACCTGGTCCGCATGGAATACTTTCCAGCACAGTGGGATCCGAAGCTTGGAATTCACGTGACTTGAAGTCGCGGC
>JADMIO011575528.1_pt1 | contig 127390 bp, 112 predicted proteins | sample 8958161 | NCBI WGS metagenome assembly JADMIO01 (sample SAMN16585339, study PRJNA669376) | soil metagenome | isolation source: Crop rotation soil | place: USA: Cullars Rotation, Alabama | collected 2011
GCCGCGACTTCAAGTCACGTGAATTCCAAGCTTCGGATCCCACTGTGCTGGAAAGCGGCTATCACCAATTCTTTGCGGTCAAAGCCGCAGTTGATGAGACAATCCGGGCAACCGCGAAGGACCGTGCAAAGGAAGTCCCTGGCCGCTACTGGGCCGGAAAAATGGAAGGCGGAAAAGAAGGTGATCGCCGCGTCGGTGTCGTTTGGCACACGCAAGGTTCAGGCAAGAGCCTGTCGATGCTCTTCTACGCCGGCTGTATTATCGAAAATCCAGCGATGGAAAACCCGACGTTGGTTTTCCTAACCGACCGCAACGATCTGGACGATCAGTTATTCGGCCAATTTCAGCGCTGTCACGAAATCGTTCGGCAAACACCGGTTCAAGCGGAGTCGGTCGAACACCTTCGAAAGCTACTCAACGTCGCGAGCGGCGGTGTGGTCTTCACGACGATTCAGAAATTTTTACCCGAACAGAAAGGTGCAAAAGCACCAGAACTGTCGAAACGCAGAAATATCGTTGTTATCGCCGACGAAGCACACCGCAGCCAATACGAATTCGGGTCGCATGTCGTGAAGCGTAAGGATGGCACGAGCTACATCGCCTACGGGCTCGCCGTTAACCTACGCGAGTCGCTGCCAAACGCTTCATTCATTGGGTTCACCGGAACACCAATTGAAAAAAGCGACGCAAACACGCGTGCTGTCTTCGGTGACTACATCAGCATCTACGACATTCAGCGATCAGTTGCCGATCGAGCGACAGTTCCCATCTACTACGAGAGCCGAGTCGCGAAGCTTGGACTCAACCAGGCTGCACTCTCCAAAATCGATGAGGAATTCGATGAAATAACCGAAGGCGAAGAAGAGGGACGCAAGGAGAAGCTGAAGAGCAAATGGGCCGCTCTCGAAGCGTTGGTCGGCGATGAAAAGCGAATCGAACTCGTAGCTGAAGATTTGGTGAAGCATTACGAACACCGGCTCGAAGCGATGGAAGGGAAAGCCATGATCGTTTGCATGAGCCGTCGTATCTGCGTCGAGATGCATAAGGCGATTACAGACCTCAAACCGGAATGGAAAAGTGGGGCGAACGACGATGACGCCGACAAGACTTGCGTTGCGAAAATCGTCATGACCGGCAGTGCCGAAGACGGTCCTGATTGGCAGCAACACATTCGTAATAAGGACCGGCGTCGCAAACTCGCCGCCCGTTTCAAAGATCCGAAAGACGCATTCAAAATCGTCATCGTGCGCGACATGTGGTTGACGGGATTCGACGCGCCTGTGCTTAGCACCATGTATGTCGATAAGCCGATGCGCGGTCACGGGCTCATGCAAGCGATCGCCCGCGTGAACCGCGTCTTTCGCGACAAGCCCGGTGGGTTAGTAGTCGATTACTTAGGTCTAGCTGATCAATTGAAGTATGCGCTAGCTACCTACACACAAAGTGGCGGGAAGGGCAGCCCAAGCATCGACATGGCTTCTGCGATCGCAGTTATGTTGGAGAAGTATGAGATCGCTTGCGGGATGATGCATGGTTTCGATTGGTCGAAATGGAGGGACGGCACACCAGTCAAGAAGATGTCGCTGCTTCCGGGCGCGCAAGAACACATCCTCCAACAAGAAGACGGCAAACAGCGATTCGTCCAAATAGTCACTGAACTCTCGCAGGCGTTCGCGTTATGCGCCGGAACAGAAGAAGCGATCGCAATCCGCGACGACGTAGGCTTTTTCCAAGCGGTAAAAGCCGCACTCGCGAAAAAGCGCGGCGCAATGAAAAGCAGCGAAGACTTGGATCATGCAGTGAAACAGCTAGTGGCAAAAGCCATCTTGCCCGAAGGCGAAATCATTGACGTCTTCGAAGCCGCAGGACTGAAACAACCCGACATAAGCATCCTTTCCGATCAGTTCCTCGCCGAAGTGCGCGGACTCAAATACAAGAACGTCGCGGTCGAACTACTCGAGAAACTGCTAGGCGACGAAATCAGAACCCGATCGAAGCGAAACCTTGTCCAAAGCCGAGAGTTCTCGGAGATGCTCAAGAAAACGCTCAATGCGTATCACAACCGTGCGATCGCAACGCAGGAAGTCATCGACGACCTGATAAAGCTGGCGAAACAACTAAGCGAAGCTGACAAGCGCGGCGAAGAACTAGGTCTCAACAACGAAGAGGTCGCCTTCTACGACGCGTTGGCGCAGAACAAGAGCGCCCAGGAAGTCATGGGCAAAGACTCTTTGAAGGTTATCGCGACCGAGCTAGTTACCCAAGTTCGCAAGAGCGTCACCATCGATTGGACATTGCGCGAAAGCGCCCGCGCCAAAATCAAAGTCCTGGTAAAACGCATCCTCCGCAAGCGCGGCTACCCACCCGACCTGCAAGACGAAGCTACAAAACTCGTCTTACAACAAGCCGAACTTCTCTGCGCCGAATGGGCTGCGTGAACTGACCTAGCACATGGCGTCTCGCATCAGGTTCCCGCCCCGTAGTACGCGCGAATCGCGGCGCCTACTCACCCTCTCAAAAGAAGTCGCGGAAGCGCTTAAGCCGCAAGGTGCGGGTACCCAAATGCACATTCAGCAGCCATGGCGTACTGCGGTGTCGTGGACAAACGGATGGTATTCAACTATCGGATATTTGGGGAGAGGTACTCGACACCTAGAACTCTGGCTCGATCGGTTTTCCGGTCACCGCAAACGAAAGTTGTGGGCTGGCTTCCATTCGGCACGCGGCCCCCGTGTTCGACAACTAGCGGATCGCGTTCGCAGAAACCTTTGGCCGCGCCGCATCATTACAAGCAAAGACCGTCACGGTCAGTTCATATTGGCGCCTCAGAGATCAATTGAACCGCGTCGAGTTCAACGTGCCACTACTTAAACAATATGATAGCGGCGACACTCTTTGGTCTATTCGAACCTGTTCGAAGCTCCTCAAAGATTGGGAACCAAGAGTTCGTGGCTCGTGCCGTTGCGTTTTTCTCGGACGTCGTTCGCGCGCTCCCCAAATCAGCTGAAGAGGAGATGGAGCGCGAGATTTTTCCGCAACTAGAGAACCGCAGGCTCGTAATTCGTCATCTAACTCGTGAACGCAGTCGGTTATTGGCCACGGAATGCAAAATTCGAGACAATTACACGTGTCAAGTATGCAGCGTTTGTTTCAAGCGAAGATATGGTGATATAGAAAGGGAGTGGGCCAGGCGCATCACTTATTCCTCTGTCGCAATTGCGACGAAGCGTCAGCACAAAGCTTCGCGATCTTGTTACTGTGTGTGCCAATTGCCATCGTATGCTGCATAACCATGCGAGGTGAGAAAGGCGACATCTCACGACTGAAGACAATTGTGCGTCGGCGGCGCCATTCAACCTCTTTCTAAATTATGGAAACCCAAAGAAGCCAATTTGCCGTCCCAGCGGTAGTCGACCGTGGCAAAGCTAGTGTTTCGATGTGCCAACCGTTGACTCTCGAATCGACCGGCGGATACGATGAACGATGGCTGCAAGATTTGTTATACGCCCATCCGAACTTGCTTCCGACCGACGAAATCGAGCCGGTATTCTCAGACGCTGTCTCGGTGTGTCGGGAACTTCCGACTCCCGTCGGGCCACTCGATCTGGTGTACGTAAACAAACAAGGACTGCTAACGCTTGTTGAGTGCAAGCTTTGGCGAAATCCCGAAGCGCGTCGTCAGGTTGTCGGTCAGATTTTGGATTATGCGCAGGAGATCAGTCGCTGGAGCTTTGACGAGCTCGACAAGGCGATTACCAAATCGGAGCAGAAGGCTGGGACAAGTTTATGGCAGATTGCGCAACGAGCATTCGCCGGCGTTGACGAAGCCGCATTCGTCGATCGCGTATCGCGCCATCTTCGTAACGGCGAATTTCTACTTCTCGTGGTTGGCGACGGAATCCGTGAGAATACTGAGAATATCGCGGCTTTTCTCGAGAAATATGCGGGATTGAGTTTCGCCTTCGGTCTCGTTGAGGAAAAGCTGTTCGCTCTGCCTGGGACAGATCAGATCCTGGTCCAGCCACGCATTCTCGCACGCACTGTGGAAATCGGTCGCCTTTTCGTGCGAACGGATGCTGGCGTCACCGTTGAGGCGGAGCGCGCCCCAGCAACTACCAAGACGAAGCCGGCGAGTAAGGGCCGAACTCTGACAGAAAGCGTCTTTATAGATGAGCTCGCGGGGAATTCTGCATTAGCGTCCGAGCTCCGAAGCCTTTTCTCGGCGCTCAAGGATGCCGACTTCGAAATTCAGCCCACGGCCCGTGGTCTGAGCCTGAAGTTTATTCCCGCTGGTACTAAGATGAACCTGCTGACTCTGTATCCCGACGGCAGAGTCATGAACTTCGGGTGCGGTAACAGCGTGTTGGGACGGGAGTATCTTGAGCGCCTGAAGGCGTTACTCCCAAACGCACAGATCCGAGTCGCTCCCGACAACGGCTGGGGTTCGACAGTAATTAAATCCGACGGCACCTACTTCCGAATTGAAGACATCATGCAAATTCGAGCGCCACTCCTCGAGTTACTTGAAGAGACCAAACGCAGGTTAGCAGCGGCAGCATCGCCGTCCTGACAAATTTGGTAGCGTATTCCGTCGTTTGTAAGTCGCCTCCCTGTTGTAGCAGCACAATCCGCAGTGACTTTGAATCACCTGATCGGCTCATCGATTTCGTGTCAGATTTTACGACCCCGGCGATTACTCCTGAAACAGAGTGTCAAAATCAATGCTCGCCTGATCGACGGACTGTCAATGAGCCGTTCGATCACGGAAGCAGTGAGTCGTTCTCGGTCAGTTGGCGGTATTCACATCAATGCAACATATGGGACACGGAAGCGTCACGTCTGGCAGAGAGGAACTAGTTCGGCAGAAAAAGACGACTATTTTCAGGCTATGTCGGAACTGCGAGTAGGTCTGAGTTTTTTACTAGCCGCTGTTTGGATCGGCGTGGGTCTAATAGCGGTAACTGTTATTCAAGCGCAGGATGATCCAACTGCCGCGGCGCATGCGCGGCTGCAAAGGATTCAATCGCTGCGAAAGGAAAGACCTCGCGACGGCGTGCTGATCTATTCCGAAGCGATCACCCGTATCGGCATGAACCAGCGCGACGCGGCTTTCGCGCTGCTGCGCACTTTGAAAGGACGCAAGCTTGGATTGATCCCCGTGCGTGACGCAGGTTTTGAAACAGTGTGGGATGATTCCGAGTTCCAGAAGATTCGAAAGGAACTTAATGAAGAAGAATCGCGAACACCGGATGCGCCGGTCGCGTTTCATCTGACTGATCCGAAGCTCATCCCCGAAGGTATCGCTTATGACTCAAAACGTCATCGTTTCTTCGTCGGTAGCGTTGCCGAAAAGAAAATCATCGTGACTGATCGAAACAATCGAGCACGCGACTTTTCCAAGCCCGACGACAAGCTCGATTGTGTGCTTGGACTCTTTGTCGATTCTGTGCAGGAACAATTATGCGCCGTCAGCACGAACGGGTTTCTTAATCAAGCAAAGACGCAGCGGCGGAACACGGTCGTTTGCTACGATCTGCAAACCAATCGCCTTGCGAAGCAATTCGATGCACCGGAGGCAATGCAGCTCAACGATTTGACGATAACGCCTAATGGAACAATCTACGTTACTGATTCCGCAACCGGAACGTTGTTTCGAAAGAAAGCAAACGAACAGACGATTGCGCCGTTCGGAACCCGAGGTTCACTTCCGGGCGCAAACGGAATCGCTCTTGCTCCGGATGGAAATCTTTACGTCGCGATCTCAAGTGGCATCGCTAGGATCGACATATCGACTGGAGCGCCCATGCGGCTGTCGCAGCCAGACACAGTTGTGACCGGGGGCTGCGACGGATTATATTGGCACGAAGGGCATCTGATCGGGATTCAGAACGTCACGAACCCAGGTCGTGTTGTTAGCCTTGAACTCGCTGATAATGGCAAGCGTGTCGCAGGATTGAAGGTTCTACAGTCGCATCATCACCCTGACTTTGCCGAGCCGACCACCGGCGCAATCGTCGACGATGCATTAAAGGTGATCGCGAACTCCTACGTCGGGCACTTTCAACCGGACGGAACCATTAAAGAGCCGAATGAATTAAAAGCCACTGTGATTGTTGCTGTACCTTTCAAATGAAAAGGCTGCGCAACTCGTTAGGCTTCAATTAGAAATCCGTTGCTTCATCCGGCTGATCTACGGGCACAGTTAGTACGTGCATCCGCTCGATGTACCGCGGTGTTACTTTCGTGTCAGATGCTTTGTGTTAGCTATTTGGTCGTTTCTTTACAAATCGGTCAAATTGTTAGGAGCCGTATCAGACTGTCTGGGTAACTGCGGCTAAGAGTGCTTAATCCGAACCTCGAAAAGTAAAGAGCGCTCCGATTCCGGTGCAAGCAACCTGCGGAAATCTCAGCAGAGCTCTCGGAAGTGCGTGTGATTTTCCTCATGTTTAGCGCGGCTTGCATTTTAGTCTGAAGGACCTGCCCAGGGCGTTCAGACCGAACAGGCAGAAAACTGCGATGAGAAGGAGAACTAGGTCAATCGGTTGCATGTCTTAGATGTGAGAGGCGACCTTTCACTTGGTATTACTTTGACGTCAGGATGATGAATGAGGATGCCGAGGAACGGGCTAGTCTCTGGTTGGGAGGATCGCAGAGGGGCTGCTTGGACAGTTTTGGCGCCTAGCATCTGTTTTGCTGCGGCGGAGCCAGATCTATGTCTAGGACGCCAGGAAACTATCAAGCCAGCATAAGTTAAGGCCTTGGCCATAGCTGTTGCTGTGGCGACGAGAAAGACCAGAAGGCCCAAGCTGAAGGCTATATCAATTAATGGGTTCATATTATCTGGTCGTTTGTTGTTACGAACCTACCATCGCTTGGACAGCATGAATAATTGCCCAGCCGGAGAGTGCTACGAAAACCGCAAGCAATACACCGTCTCGCACGAAGTTGCTGCGCGCCTGTTCATCGTAGTGCCGCCGTAAACGCAAGAATGACATGGTACCATTGCCCGGCATACCGCCATCTCCGGGCAGGGAAACGAGCGGTTGCGTTTCCGTTTCATTTTCGTATGCGGAAGCGCGCAGATGCGCTTTCATGGCGCGGTATTCGGGCGAACGATCATTAAAGTTCACGATTGGATAACCGCGTCGCGCCCTGCGCGCGGCGACGCCGCGGGGATGATGGTTTACGATTACGCTGTTGTGTTGGTTGCTGTTCTGTTTGTGCATAAAGTTCATCTGGTGTCAGTGTTGGCCGCGGTGCGAGGGGCACAATCGAAGCTTTTGGTTATCAATCGAAGTTTACCGCGGAGGTGACCGATCGACGATGACTTATTGTTCAGTCAGTGGATAGGTTTATGCTATCATGCCTGCTGTTGGTGTCGTCTGCGGTCAACAACGAAAAATCCTGCGGCTGGGGTAATCGCCACCCGTGATGTCGAAACACGGCGGCGATAAACTTTCGCATTCGCTGCAAGTCCATGCCGGGCCAGCCGGTAAGGCGATAAATCCATTCCACCAGCTGAAGCCGTGTCCGGAGAGACCGCCTCGGTATCACGATCGGCTCCATATTCCCGAAGGAGATCGTGATCCGGTCTGAATCGATTGTTACTTTACCTTGTTCGTTGTGTGTCGTCATAGTGGGACTCGCTGCCATTGCTATTTCGTTAGTCAATCGTACTGTCACATCGATCGATCAACTATGATTATCTTTTGATCATATTGATTGATTTTACCTAATACTACATTCCGCAGTTCGCCATCTATCGATGGCGAACGGACGCGTTTCCTGGTCCTCATTCTGCGGAGGGACTCGTCATGAAGGTCGACAACGTGGATGCGGTCACTGTGCGGCAACTTTCGAAGGCTTGCGCTGGGGTGTGACGGAGTGATTTCATAACTGGATGCGCGGACGCAAGACGATCGCGGTAATCGGCGGCGGCTCGGCTGGGTTAACCGCTGCACGGGTTGCCTGTCAAGGAGGGGCAGACGTTCTCTTTTTCATCGGCGACAAAGGCGACCACTCGTCGCTTTGTATCGATGCGGGTTGCATGCCGTCGAAGGCACTCTTTGGGCCAATCGATGCGATGCATCACGCGAAGCGCAACGGCTGGCTAAAAGTCGAGCCAGTTCATCCGGACCAATATCTTGCCCAGATCGTCCGCTGGAAAGATCAACAGATCGCGGAGTTCCGCGATCATCGGAACGAGGAGATTGGCAGACTTGCGTCCGAGAGCCTTCAGATCATCAACGCTAAAGCCTCTTTTCTGAACGAGCACGAGATCGTCAGTGAAGGGCGGCTTTACCAGTTCGATGCTGCGATCATCGCGAGCGGTTCGGCGACGACTCTTCCGAAAATCCCAGGACTGGATCTCTCATGGGATGGCGTTTGGACGAGTGACGAAATTTTGCATAACACCCAGATTCCAAAATCTCTCGCCATCGTCGGCGCCGGTGCGATCAGCACAGAGTTTTCGCTGCGTTACGAGCGGCTCGGCTCCCAGGTCACGGTTGTCACTCGCGGCCGCTTGCTCGCCGAGTACCCGAGCCGATTCGGAGAGCGACTCGCCTCGATTTATCAGCAGGAAGGTGTTCGTGTTTTGACGGGGCGGCACGTCACGCGCATTTCGCGAGCGCCCTCCGGCGAGTTCGCGATTGAAACGGAAGGCGTTGAAAAATTACCGTTGATCGTCGCGGAAAAAATTCTTCTCGCAACCGGCCGGCATCCGGCGCTGGATCAGCTCGGGCTCGACGCATTAGGCCTGGCGCGTAATGAGAAGGGCGCGCTCGACATCGGCGATGACATGCGGGTGAAAGGTTGGGGGCACATTTTCGCGGCGGGAGATGTCGCCGGTGTGCGCATGGTCGTGCATCATGCGCATATCGAGGCGGGGATTGCGGCGGAGAATGCGTGCAGCGATGGCAACCACAAATGGAGGAAGAGATCGAACATTCAGGTGATCTTCTCCGATCCGCAGTTTGCCTTCGCCGGCATGCTTCCGGCCGAGGCAGCGAACGCCGGACATCAACTAATTAGCGCGTCAGCGGAGAGTCGCGACGTCGGAATGCTTCACCTCGCCGGTGATGACTTCGGTTTTGGTAACATGGCCGCGGACGTGAGAACGGCCGAGTTGATCAGCGCCGGCCTGTTGTGCGCTGACGCAAGCAATCTTATTCATTTGCCGGCATACGCGATCGATCACCGGCACACGATTCACCAGCTCCAGGACGCAGAGTATTATCACCCTACGAAAATCGAGATCATCTCGGAAATAGGTGACCAACTCTGCCGAAAACTGGGCGGCCATCCGTTCTGGCGCGCCGAGGAATGATCCAGCGCACGCTCATCAGGCTCACGCATCTGCGGGAGTGGTCGCCGGGTGAAGGAACGATTGACCGCCAGCCGCCGAGCGAGTCTCGTTGCATGATGAACCAGCCTCGGCTTATGCGGCGCACGAAAATCGTGGCGACGCTAGGGCCGGCGAGCAGTTCGCGCCAGACCATTCGGCAGCTCATTCTCGCCGGGATGGATGTCGCCCGTCTGAATTTTTCCCACGGATACTATGACGAACATGCTTCCAACATTGCCATGGTGCGTGCGATCTCCAAGGAACTTGATACCCCGGTGACCATTCTTCAGGACCTGAGCGGTCCGAAGATTCGCGTAGGCCAGTTGCCAAACGGTGAACTTTCGCTGGCGACCGGCTCGTTAGTCTCGCTCGTTCCGGAAGCCGAATTCGCAGGGCAGAAAGACGCAATCACGATCGACTACCCAAACCTGGCCGAAAATGTGCGACTAGGGATACGCGTGCTGCTCGATGACGGATTAATCGAGCTGGAGGTAGTTGGAGCGGCCGGTCGCGACGTGCGTTGCCGGGTCGTCGAAGGGGGCGTGCTCAGAAGCCGGAAAGGCGTCAATTTTCCCGAAGTGAATCTGCCATTGCCATCGTTCACGGAAAAGGACAGGCGAGACCTCGATTTCGGATTAGCGCATAAGGTTGATTGGATCTCGCTTAGTTTTGTCCGCACCGCCGCGGACGTGCGGATGCTGAAGGAACTGCTGGCGGCGAAAGGCTCATCTACGCCCGTGATTGCAAAAATCGAGAAGCCGCAAGCGGTGGAGAACATCGACGCGATCCTTCAGGAAGCCGACGGCGTGATGGTGGCGCGCGGCGATCTCGGGGTCGAGCTCAGCGCCGAGAAAGTGCCGATGGCGCAAAAGCAGATTATTGAAAAATGCAATCGCGTCGGCGTGCCGGTGATCACCGCGACGCAGATGCTTGAGAGCATGATCCACGAGCCGCGCCCGACCCGCGCGGAAGCGAGCGATGTGGCAAATGCCATCGTTGATGGCACCGATGCCGTGATGCTTTCAGGCGAATCGGCGATCGGCGCCTTCCCCGTCCGTGCGGTCGAGATGATGGCGCGGATTGCTTCCGAAGTGGAAACGGAGATTGAGTTTAAGGGTTACCCGGCGAGCCATCCGACCGATGCGCATGCGCTGAGCGAAGCCGCCACCGGCATCGGCAAAGTAGTGGAGCTGCGCGCAATCGTTGTCCTGACTACGACGGGCTACACGGCGCGATTGATCGCCAGCGAACGTTCGAAGATCCCGCTTGTCGCTCTAACGACCGATGCGCGGGTCTATCATTCATTGAACCTGCTCTGGGGCATCAAGCCGCTGTTAATCGAAGGCGTTGTGGACACGGTGGAGCAGCTGGTTGGGCAAGCCGAAGCAGCTGTGCGCGCGCATCAGATGGTGGGCGTTGGCGACAAAATTCTTGTCATTGGCGGTGTCCCAGCCGGTCGGCCACGCGGCTCGAATTTTCTCAAGATCCACACAGTTCGATCTTAACCCATAAGCGCAGACGACGCGGAAGCCGCGAGATGCGGAATGGGTTCTACAGATTATGTGCTGGCTACGCGCATCGTTCTACTCAGGAGCCGCTCGTGACTTGTCATCCGACAGCATTCCCGTTGGGTGCGACATCCGCGTCTTTGCTCACCAACCAGGTTTGCGCATCGGTGAAGGCTTGGTTCGTAGATTGTCCGCGAAACGCCGTTGCCTCGTAAACTCGCACTGGGCCTGTGAGGCGAAGCTTGCCGGTACGCACTACCTGTCCATAGGCGTGTTCGCTGAGGCCGGTGAGATACAAGCGCCCGTTCGCCTCATGCAGCCGGTCAGCATAACTGGCCAGCACGTCCACTAAAGTGGCCCCGAGATTGGTGTGCCCCCGCAACCGAAGAATAACGACCGGGTGACGCGAGCCGCGCGGCGTAGGCAGCAGCCGCTGGAGTGTGCGCGCTCCAGCGAAAAAGAGATGTCCGTAAACATCTAGCACCGTCACTTTGTTATCGGGCAGCCGGTCGGCTGGGTTTCGCTCTTGGATGCGTCCGTCGGCGTTTTTGATTAACTCAACGAGCGAGACGTCGGTCGAGGATTCATTCACGTAGAGCAAAGCCGAGAGCACAACTCCGATTCCTACCGCAGCCTGGATCGGAAGAAAGAGCGTTGAGACGAACGTCGTCACGCTCGCCAGGCGCGATGGCCAGCCAGTGTACCAGATCGACAGCGCCTCCTTTGGCTTGATAGTGCTCCAGCTGGCAAGGATCAGAATCACGCCGAGCGAAGGCATCGCCACGTACGAGACGAGCCGCGGAAAGATGATCACGAGCAGCGCCATCCATAACCCGGCAAAGATCGCCGCCCAGCGCGAGCGAGCACCTGAAAGGACAGTCAGAGCCGTCGTGCCTAACGAGCCGCCGACGGGCAGACCGCGGAAGAAACCGGATGCGAGATTCGCCGCGCCCTGCGAGAAAAAGTCGCGCGACAAGCTGCGCCGGGAACCATTCGGATTCGGCACGCTTTGGCTGACGCCGGCGCCTTGAACGAGGATGACCACCCCGATCGCCAGCGCGCCCGTGATTACATCGAACGAGATCGCAGAAAGCGATGGCAGATGTGGAGTGGGGATGCCGCCGGGAATTTCACCTACGTCGCGAACAATCTGCACACTGCCGAGCCGAAACAGCAGGATCAGGAGCGAAGGAATAACAATCGCCGCCAACGAGCCGAAATTGCGCAGCTTGGTGCGTGGCAAGGTCACCGCCAACGCCAACGTCATTACAGAAACTCCGACCGACCACCAATTGATCTGCCCTGCATTGGAGAGCAGATTTATGGTCTGCGCGACCTTGTTGCTGCCAGCGGCGGACGTATGGCCGGTGACCGTAGGAAGCTGACTGAGAATGGTTAGGACGGCAATTCCAATGATGAAGCCGGTCATCACCGAGTAAGAGACAAAGCGAACCAGCTTGCCGAGTCGTAGCAATCCGAAGACCGCCTGCAAAGCGCCGATAAGGACAACCATCAAGAATAAAGCCGCGTCCCGCGCTTCGCCTTGCAGCGCGCCGAGCGCCTGCCCCGTCGCGAGTGACGCGGCACTCGTCGTAGCAATGATCATCAATTGCGTGCTGGAGAAAATCCCGCCGACAAGGGGACCGACCATGCAGGCGTAAAGCCCGTAGATCGGGTTGACGCCGACGAGAACGCTGCTCGCCATCCCATCCGGCACGCTGCTGACGGCGCTGTTCAAACCGGCCAGTCCATCGTCCCGGAGAGAAGCGTGACTCGGGAAACGAGGAGGCTGGTTAGCAACGGCGGCGCGCAGCTGGCCGAGTCCGGGCTGATTAACCTCGGGCTCCTGCTCGGGGGAATCGTCAGACTCGGCGGCCGTTTCTGTCATTGCCTTAGCGCTTGTACTTGATCTGGCGCGTGCCGAACATGTCCAAATCGAACGGAGCGCCTTCTTCACCGATTTCGTGGCGCACGAGAGCGTGCAGCTTGCGCAGCATCCGCTCGATGAGAGCCGGGTCGTGCTTCGGATGTTTGGGGTGGGCGAGGTTCTCCAGTTCGCCGGGGTCGTTCGCCAGGTCGTGCAAAGTGACGTCGCCGGTCGCGTAGAGTTCTTCGAGCGTCGCGGGGTTGCCGTATTCTTCGGGGCTGAACCAGCGCACCAGCTTGTATTGCCCGTCAACGACTGTGCGGTAGAAGTTGCGTTTGCTGAAATCGGGTGCGCCGAATTTCTTGCCTGCATTCTTCAGCTTTTTCTTGGGCTCGCTCTCTCCGGCGCCTGGATCGCTCAAATCAGCCAGTTCCTTAAGCGCGCCGGAAACCGACCAATCTTTGTCCAGCATATTCAGTCCGTCCCAGCAGATGAGTGCGCCGTCACCGGGCCTGGTCGCGCTGCCCCGTGGCCCGTCCGTTTGCGGATCGAGAATCACCGATTTGAGGCTGCGGCCTTTCAGATGGGGGTACCGTTGGCGTATTTGCTCGTCGCTCAAACCGGCGAATGCCAGGAGCGTCGGCGCGAGGTCGAGATGTGAACCAACGGCGGCTGTGCGTTTTCCTTGGACACCTCCCGGCACGCAAGCGGTCAGGTTAACGACCGTCGCCTCATCGAAGTGAATCGCGCCTTTCTGCGTCATGCGATGCGCGGCATTCATCTCGCCGTGGTCGCCGGTGAAAATGACCACGGTGTTCTCCCACAAATTCAGGCGATCCATCGCCTCAACCACGCGATTGAACTCGCGATCGACAAGACGCATACAATTGACCAAATAGTTGCGCCGTTTCAGCCAGAGGTCTTCGCGCTCATCTGGCACGCACCCGTAATGCAGGTCGACGTTATCCTTGTAATGCTGCACCGCCGGCGGCTGGAGCTTGTAATCATCGGCGAAGTTCTTCGGCATCTTGATGTCCCATTTCTTCTCGAACCAGCCGAGTTGCTGCACGGTCGTCTGGAAGCCGCTCATCGCGCCGTTCGGGTGCGGCGTTTCGACTTCGTCTGTCTTGAGGAACATGATGTCGTGCGGATTGATGAGGCTGCACACGAGCAGCCACGGCTGGTTGAGCTGCGCGCCTTTCGTTTCCAACCAATCAATCGCCTGGAAAACGGCAGCGCCGTCGAGCTGCTCGCCCTGAAGGGGCGCGCCGAACATTTCGCCCCACTGCTGAAAATCCGAAAAGCCGTAGCGTTCGAGTGCGTCTTCGCGGTGCGGCACGGCGGAGAGGTGCCACTTGCCCTTGAAGGCTGTGTAATAACCCTGCTCGCGCAACATGTGGCCAATGGTCGGAATCTCGCTCGAGAGTTCATTGATCCAGGCGAAGTTGGTGTTGTCCCACAGCCCGGTGTGAATGGCGTGAACGCCGGTCCACATCGTCGCGCGCGAGGGCGTGCAGATCGGCACTGTGCAGTATTGATGATCGAAGCTCACGCCTTGCGATTCCAGCCGCTGCACCGATGGAAATTTCACATCTTCCGGCAACTCCATATGCGTGTCCCATTGATCCATGCACAGCACCAGAATGTTTGGGCGCGCGGTCTTGCTCTTGTTCTCGTTTCTGTTCACGCTCATGTTTCTCCTAGCTCACTTCAGTTCCTTTCCGCAGCGATTGGGCTCAACCTGCCCGGTCGCAAAAAGATGTCTGGTTCACAGATCACCTTGTGATCGCGACTGAGCTGGCGCGCGATCAACAAAAGCATCACCACGCCGAGTGTGTTGGTCAGTGTCATTATCACCAGCACATTTGGGTCGCTGAAGTTTTCCACCGCGATAATGACGGCCGCGCCGGTGTTGCGCTGCGCTGTGCCGAGCCCGCCGATGTCCTCCAGATGATCCTTGCCCGCGCCCGTCAGATAACCAACGCCAAATGCAGCCGCCACAAACCCGAGGCCGACGAGAATCGCGCACGTCCTCATGATCCCGAACATATTTGGCAAGTAGCCAATGAGAGTCGCGGCAGTGACCGCATACAAGGTGACATTACCGAGCCAGCCGATCCACGGCTGCACCCTTCGCGTCAGAGCTGGCAAGAACTGCACCGTCAGCATTCCGACGATGATCGGCAAGAGCATTGTCACAAACAGTGACTTGGCAATCGCCCACGCATCCACGCTGATGCCGGTTAAAATCAGCGGCAGTACCAGCGGCACATAAAAGATCGTGACAGTGATCAGCATGATCATCACTGCCGCGCCCAAGGCAATGCTGTGCTGTGCGGTCTGCGTCAGCTTGATCAGGAACGGCGCTCCAGCGCACACTCCGAAAAGAAGCAGCCCCGCCTGAAGCGCCGGGTCAAACGGCGTAAGACGCAACGCTCCGATCAACAGAAGCGGCACGACAACGAAGTTCGCGAAAAGCATTTTGAGCACAAACGGCCGGTTGCTTAGGTGCCGCGCAATCTCGCCAAGTCTCTGCGTCAATCCGACGTTCAGCATGGTGGACACGACGAAAAGCGGCGCGAGGAACGGAATGAGACTCTTGAAAAAATCGAACATTCAGATGGTCGCATTCGCCCGCACGACGCAGCGGAAACCGATGTGACAGGCGGAAGTTTCAATCGCTTCGCCCTGCCGCGCAGCCGGGCGATAACGCAGGCAATAATTTGGCGCGCACAAATGCGATCCGCCCTTGAGAACCTTGCGCGAGATCTGCGTGCCCGGTCGACCGCACCCGAGAAGGGAGAGCCACTGCTCGGGGAGACCGCTGTAACTCTGCTCAATAAAGTCTACGCGCGGGTTGCGGGGTATACAGCAGGGTTTCGCTGCATCCGCTCTGTGCCGCGGCACATAAAAATCGCTTGTCCATTCCCATACGTTGCCGGCCATATCGTACAGTCCGTAGCCGTTCGCGGGGAAAGCGTCGACGGGCGAAGTGCCTTCACAACCGTTCGTTTTCAGATTCTGCCACGGAAACTCGCCCTGCCAAGTATTCGCCATTATCCTGCCTCCGGGTGCGAACTGGTTGCCCCAGACGAATACCGCGCCTTCGAGTCCGCCGCGCGCGGCAAATTCCCACTCCGCTTCGGTCGGCAAACTCTTTCCGGCCCACGTCGCATACGCTTCGGCGTCCTCATAAGCAATGTGGACGACCGGATGATTTTCGCGTGCAGCAAGATCGCTCTTTGCGCCTTCAGGATTTCTCCACGAAGCGCCGGTCACGTATTTCCACCATTGATGAAAATTATTGAGACCAACGCGACGCGGCGGCCGGCGAAAAACAAGCGAGCCGGGCACGAGCAGCCGTGGGTCAACCCCAGGATAACTGGCTGGATTCGGTATGCGTTCGGCAACTGTGACATATCCAGTTTCATTAATGAAGTCTTCAAACTCGATATTCGTCACCGGATGCTCATCCATCCAAAAGCCATCAACGGTGGCTTTGTGAACCGGCCGTTCTTCCGGATAAAAGTTGTCTGACCCCATCTGGAACGTGCCCCCCGGAATCCAGACCATCTGCGCGAATGGCGCGTCTGATCGGGCTGATCCGGCGCTGATGTCTGCTGCCGTGGCGCGAGCCGTCATACGGGTCCGCCCTTCTGTCCTTCAGAGGCGAGGTCGCTGGAGCCTTTGCGGCGGCTGGCTGTCAGCGACACGCTGTTCCGGCGTCTTTGGCTGGATCAGCATCAGCGCCTTCAACATGTCCCAAACGCCACCAAAGCTCTGCTGCTCCTGCTTGAAATCGGTCCAGGCTTGCCGGTATTCCTTCGCATGTTTTTCCGCGTCAGTGACGGCAGCATCTTTCGGCAGTCGCGTAGCGATTTCCAGCGTCAGTGCGTCGGCCTTCTCCCGGCCGTATTTTTCTCGCAGCTCCAGCTGAAAACGGACCGCTACGGCATGGGCTTCCAGCATCGAGATTTGTCTCTCGAGGCTTTTGCAGAAATCTTTCCAGATCGTGCGATCAGTGTCGGGAATAGAGTCCGCCGCGATGGTTTGGATTTCGGCTAACGAATCATGGAACTCGTCTTCGCGCGATAACACATCACGCCACGCCTCCAGAGGATCTGCGGAAACTTTTGCCGACGTGAAACGCTGTTGCGCTTCAGCGTCTGACCTGCGAATCGCATCGAAAGTCGCACGCAAATCTCGCCATGCTTTATCCCACGCTTCACGCCGCTCGGCGGGAATGTGCGGTTCACCCAATGTCCGAGCGTCTTTCAACATTCGCTCAAGTGTGGCCGCGAGCTCGTTAATCTGTGACCATTTTTGAGTGAGACCGGCGTTAATGCGCGACAATATAAATGCGACACGATCCTGGGACGGCTCGAAGGACGCGTTCATAGAGAACTTCAATATCAGTTTCCTAGCCCTGTGGCAACGTCGAACAACACACTGCGACCCGCGACGGTGATTCACGTTCGCACATTCAAAAAGTCAGCGGCTCCATCAAATTAATGAGCCCGCGTTCGTGCCAGACTTCCGAATCAAAATAAAGCCAATCCCGGATGAGAGCGAGACACGATGATACCATTAGGAGGAAGCGACCGTGCCCGATCCAAGTTCCAGAAAGCGGCACAGGAAAAAGGTTCTCGACCGGTGGGAAAACGAGGGCGGCAGCCTGCCCGCACGTCAGACGAATCGGGAGCACTTCGATTTTATCTGATCACAAACCTCAAACCATTCGTCTATGAAAATCGTCCCGCACAAACGCGAAGCCAGTAATGCAAACACGCTGCATCCCACTCACAACGATCTGCCGGCACAAACGCGCGCTGGCATCGTTCAGATACTGAACGCGCGACTCGCCGACGCAATCGATCTGATTCATCAGGCAAAGCAGGCACATTGGAACATAAAAGGGCGCAACTTCATCGCCTTGCACAAATTGTTCGATGAAATCGTGGCTGCGACAATGGAGCACATGGATTTGATCGCAGAGCGCGCCGTCCAGCTTGGCGGCACGGCCGAGGGAACGATTCAGATCGCGGCGCGACGCAGCGAACTCGAGCCCTACCCGCTGGAGATCTCAGATGAGCAGGACCACGTCGCTGCCATGTCTGCTGCGCTGGCCGCCTACGGTAAGCGAGTCCGGCAAGCGATCGACCAGAGCGATGATCTCGCGGACAAAGATACCGCCGACATGTTCACGGAAATCTCGCGCGCGGCGGACGAATATTTATGGTTCGTCGAGTCGCACCTCGATCGGGAAGCGCATCCTTCGCGTCGGCGGAAAGCCAGCTGAAGTTTATTCGATCCTATCTAAAACTTGCCGCCGGGATCAGGCCCCCTGCTCGAGACGGAATCGCGCGTGTCCTCAAAAAGGGATTCCTTAAAATCGGTAGATGGCAGCAGCTCCAGTTTGCGTGGGCATCCGTTCTTTCGGCACAACGACAACCTGGCCGCCGTTCTTCAGCACCAGTTCTGCGATGTCATCAAGCACGTCGTCCACGTCGGGATTTGCCAGTTCCGCGAATTGGATTTCGCCGGTAGTCGTCTCAAAACGACCGGGAATTTGCCTGTCCGCTTCAACAAGCAGCGTGGCGACACGCGCCGCAACCGCGCTGTGTGCAATCTGCTCCAGATTATCGCTGCTTAACCCGCGCGATTTTGCTACGCCGAACATCTCAATTAAACCGGCCAGTCGCGCGAGGTAGTACGGCTCGAGAACTTGCCACGCTTGATCGCGGAGGGTGTCGCGCGAAAGATCGCCAGCATAGAAATTGATCGGTTTGGAGATGAGAAACGGGTTGCGACTGATCTGGCGGAAGAGACTCTGGTTTTCCGGCAACGCAGCAAGCAAAAGCGGCAATCTTGATGGCCGCGAATAATGTTCCAGGATCGCGCGATCGACCGCGCGGAAAAAGCGCATGGCGTCGTTTTCCACGATGTCGGATTTGTCGCCCTCACTGTAGTGAACTCCCGGAGCGCCGACCGAGGAAGTCCAATGCGAGACATGAAATTCCTTCGCTTCGCCTCCGGGCGCCTCTCGCGGCGAACGCGGTACAGCGGGATCGAGTTCTACTTCATCGAGCGCATCGCGATTTCCTTCGAAAAAGCTGATCTTGTCCCGGCTCACGCCAAGCAACTGGTAGTCATCGGCCGATTGCAAAATGCGGAGCAGCGGTTTGAGATGAAAGCTGTCGGCCACGATGGCCAGTTCCGGGAGGACGCGTCGAAGACGGTAAGCACGGAAGAACCCGGACGCACCGAGGGCGGCCAGCCCCGTGAGAGTGGAATTCCAAAAAGCGCGGTCGTCAGCGAGCTTGTGAAATGGCTCGATGAGATGACGAACGTCGCGCGACGAGTAATCTCGCCGCAACGAGTGCTCCAGCTCTTTCACAAGATTGCGAAAGCGGATGGGGTCCTGCTCGTTGTCGGGATGAACTCGATGCGTCGGTTGATACAGTGAAAGGCAAGGCGGCTCGGGATGATTGAAAATGCCGGCCGCAAAATCGCGATCAAGTGAGTCCATATTTCCTCCTCTGCGTCATTCGTTGAATATTCGCACGTCAACCAAGCTGCGACCCTGTTACTTTCCACGTACCGACTCGTTGTGATCGAGCGCCACGGGGTTTTGGGTGTGAACAAAAGCATAACATAGCGCGGGCTGGGTTCATTGAACCGAGATACGCTTAGGCAGTCGATCTCGCTGTGCGCGGATCATGCTTTGGAATGGTGACAACGACTGCGATCGCCGCGATCACGGCCAGCGCTATGTTGAAAAGTAGCCCCACCGCTGCCGCATACCGAATGGTCACGTTATCGGTCCGACCAAGAAACAGTTCCGCGAGCGGAGATTGGGAATTAAAGGCGCTCAGCGCGCTAAAAATTGCCGCGGAAATCGCGACACCAAAGGCAGCGCCTAACGATGAAGCCATCTTGTAAAGACCGGAAGCTGAACCTCCTTTGTCCTGCGGCACATTTGCCAGTGCGGCGTCGGTTGAAGGTGTGGCGTAAAAACCGAGTCCAATACCAAAAAGTGTGAAGCCAATGAAGGCGACCATCAGATACTGCCAGGCTAAAAGGAAGGTGCAGCAAGTCAGCAGAATACCTGCGGCGGTGATGACGCACCCATATAACATCGGCGTCCGCGCTCCCATTTTCTGGAGCAGTTTTTCGCCGACACGAATCGTGCCTAAAATCGCGATGAGATAACCAACCGTTAGCAGACCTGATTGCAAACTCGACAACCCAGCTGCCTGTTGCACGAGCGCCAACGCGACGATCAAAGTGCCAGCGGCACCGTTAAGCAGGAAGTTTGAAAGCGTGGCGCCGGCAAAGGTTTTATTCTTAAACAACGTCAGGTCCACGAAGCTGTTGGATCTGCTCAGTTCGACGCGAAAAAAGATCACACTCGCGAGAAGAAACGTGGTAAACAGCGCGAGAACGGTGGGACTTATCCAGCCTAACGAGCTGCCCTGCCCGATGACGACATTGAGCGCGACCATCGCGACGATGAACGCGACTAAGCCCAACCAGTCGAACGGCTCATTTTTTGTCGTAGCCTCCTTACTTTCAGGCGTGCCTCTAATCAGGAAAATGCTAATGACAGCGACTCCGATCGACATCCAGAAAATCCACCGCCAGCCCAATGACGAAGCGATCAAGCCTCCAAATAACGAGCAAAGTCCTGAGCCGCCCCATGAGCCGATTGACCAGAAGCTGACCGCACGCTGACGTGCCGCGCCGTCGAAATAGACTTTTAACAAGGCGAGCGTCGCCGGCATAATGCAAGCGGCTGAGAGACCTTGGAAGATGCGTCCAGCGATTAGGAACATTGCAGTGCCGGCCGGAGAAATTGCGATCAGCAGTGAACCTAAAATACTCAGCGCCAATCCCGCATAAGTGATCTTCATCCGGCCAATTCGATCGGCCAACCCGCCTGCGACTACGATAAAGATGCCGGAGAACAGTGCCGCGATGCTAACCGAGATATTGTTGAGACTCTCACTGATGTGCAAATCGGCGCGCATAGTTGAAGCGATGTTCAAAGTCGTCTGCGCGAACAGCCAAAAGGTCACGACCGCGAGCACGATGCCGAGGAGTAGCTTGTCGGAGCCGCGATAGGAAGTTGCGCCGGCAGTTGCGTTACGGTTCATCAAATTCCTTTAGCGTTCTTGTTATGGGAATCGGATGGGTTGAGCTTTACCTTTGTCGTATGGGCAGTTGTATCGACTGGGGAGGGCTCATCGAAACTGCGCTCATCAGTCCGACAAGCGCGAGGTAGATGCCAGCCATGGCGAATCGCCATGAACCGAAGTCCAAAGCACACGCCTCCGCCTGCCACGACCACTGCTACTGACGGGAGTGGCAACATATTGCCAATGACTACAACCGAGGCGCCCGCGAGAGCAGCGACGGCGTAAAGTTCCGCTCGTAACACGCTGGGGATTTCCGCCACAAGGACATCCCGCGCGATGCCGCCGCCGACGCCGGTAAGCACACCGAGCATGATGGCGGCGAAAGGGGTGAGGCCGTAACCCAGCGCCTTCAACGCGCCTGAGACTGCGAAAAAAGCTAAACCGGCCGCGTCGAGAATAAGAACTGCGTTTCGCAGGCGATCAGCAGCCGAATAAAAGAAAAATATCGCCAAGCCGGCGACAAGCGACACGGCGATATACCGCCAGTCGCCGAGAGCTGCCGGTGGGACGGCGCCGATCATCACATCGCGTGTGATCCCACCAAAAGTGGCAGCTGCGAGCGACAGCACGAGAATGCCGAACAAATCGAGGCGATGCCTGACTGCAGTCATCGCCCCATTGAGTGCGAACGCAAAGGTGCCGCCAAGATCGAGCGCCAGCACCAATATTTTCATTCCGTTCGGCGCTTACTTCGTGAGCCACGCCTTTGCAGCGACAACCAACGCTTCGACACCTGTCTCCAAGGTCGGATGGATGACCGGCGCGAAACGCGGATTGTGATTTGTCGGGATTTCATGAACGCGACCAGCTGCCTTTGCATTTTGGTAAACGGCAGGATCAGTGCCGCCGATGAACCAGAATACAGAAGGCGCACCCCAATATGTCCCGAAGGAACCAAAGTCCTCACTGGCCGACGTGGCTTGGACCTGTACGACGTGTTCGCGCCTAAAATGACGGCGAAACGCCTCCGCAACCCGCTCCGTCGCTTCTGCATCGTTGCTTACCAGAGAATAACGATCGAGCGCTTTGATTTCAGGCGGCTTAGGCGCTCCTGACGCTTCCGCTTCGGCGTTCACAATCCGAGTGATCGCCGCAAGGATGCGTTTGCGAACGGTTTCATCGAACGTACGCACGTTCAGTTTAATGATCGCTTCGTCTGGAATCACATTCTCTTTCGTGCCGGCTTGCAGTGAACCGATTGTAACAACCGCCGCATCAGTCGCAGCGATCTCCCGCGAGACAATCGTTTGCAATCGGAGAACGGTGGATGCCGCCATAATCACCGGATCGATGCTGGCCTGAGGCATCGAGCCATGCGCGCCGCGTCCGAACATCCGAATCTCAAAGCTGTCGGCCGCGGATGTAATCACGTCTTTACGGCCGCCGATTGCTCCGGCTGGTCCCACCATGACGTGTTGACCGAGTACCACGTCAGGTTTTGGAAATTCGGCAAAGCGCTTATCATTCACCATCGCCTGCGCTCCTTCGGCTGTTTCCTCGGCGGGCTGAAAGACCGCCATAATTGTCCCGCACCAGTTATCGCGGGTATTTGCTAACAACGTAGTCGCTCCGACCAAGCAAGCCACGTGCATGTCATGACCACACGCGTGCATCACCGGCACAGTGTTTCCATCTCGATCCTTCGCGGTGACGGTGCTCGCGTACGGCAACCCAGTCTCTTCCTTCACTGGAAGTGCATCCATGTCCGCGCGCAGCATGACAGTGGGCCCGTCGCCATTGTGCAGAAGACCGACAAGGCCAGTCTTCCCAATTCCGGTGGTCACTTCGTAACCAGCGACGCGTAATCGCTCCGCCGCAATTCCTGCCGTGCGCTCTTCCTGCATTGAAAGCTCAGGATGCGAATGAATGTCTTTGTAGAGCGATTCGAGATCCGGAAGCAGCTCGTCGATTCCGGGGATCTTGTCGGACCCAACTGCCGTCTTCTTCGCGTTTGACGTCGCAGGATTCCGTCGAGTTTTGCTACCCGCTTTTTGCTTCATGCGCTGCTCCGAGTCGCCCAGTCCAATCGATCAAACTTTGGAGAAGCTTACGAATGTAATCCTTCGTCGTCTCGTCCGCGAGATTGCCTTGCGCGTCGAATCGTTCGGCCGCATTACCGATCATCACTTCGGGTTGATTAAGCGGAAACATATTTAGAAACACCATCGTCTGGCGCAGATGATATTGCGCGCGCGCGGTGCCGATGTTTCCGATAGACGCACCCATGATCGCCGCCGGCTTTCCGTTCCATGCGCTGTCGCCATAGGGACGTGACGCCCAGTCAATCGCGTTCTTCAACACACCGGGAACCGAGTAGTTATACTCCGGAGTGACGAAGAGAATGGCGTCGGCCTCGCGTATCTTGCGCTTGAGTTCCGCCACTTTGGCGGGCGGATTTTGCTCGTCGTCCTGATTGAAGCCGGGAATGCCGTCGAGTTCAAAGATCTCAACCGTCGCGCCCTCCGGCGCCAGCTGAGCGGCTGCGCGTAATGCCGAGCGGTTATATGAATCACGTCGAAGACTTCCGGCGATTCCGAGGATTCGGATGGACTTATTCATTGTGATTCCTCCTTCTTTCAGATGATGCGAACACGCCCTTTACTTAGCAATCGCAAACGTATTGCTGCCGAGATGGCCGAATGTTGCAGACCAGCTGCGATGAACAGCGCCATCACCCCAAAGAACAAAGAACGGAGCGCCCAACGATCCAGATCCAATGAGTTCGTAGCTCAATGGCAGCCGCGCACGCACTAGGCGATTCACGCCTGGCTCGCTCACAAATCCTGCAGCCGGAGTGTCGTCAGCGCACGAATCCAATACGGTATTATAACGTTCGCGAGCCGGGAATGACGTACGGTAATAGTCATGACAAAGATCGAGGACTATGCCTTCCTTAGCGATACGCAAAGTTGTGCGTTGGTAAGCCGGTCCGGGTGCATCGATTGGCTATGCTTTCCGCGCTTTGACTCGGGGGCGTGTTTCGCATCGCTATTGGGCGCACCGAAGAACGGGCACTGGAACTTTAAACCGGCGGGCGAGCTTCGCGACGCCCGCCGCCGTTACCGAGGGGATCGATCCTTGCTCTTTCTTTGATCACCATAACGACTCAGCCTATGAAGAAAGACACATCAGCAGGTGTGCTCCGAAAATTTGACGCGCCATTACACACACACAGCGAACTGACACCGGAACTGCCACGGCTAGTCTGATCGAGAATTGGATCGATGAAACAGAACGGCGGACTTGGTTTTTGTTTGAAACGGCCCGACAATAGGGAGGTAATATGGAAGCCACGACAATCGAGACTACGCCGCCGGCCATGGACGAACAGAAACTGCGACAAATCGCTCGCGATTTGCGAAAGACACCGCCGCGCAGCCCGCGCCAAAAGCTTGGGGGGTTTGTCATCGCTGCGCGCATGGTGGATAAAGCCCGCGCTGATCTGCTGGGGATCAGGGGCGAGTACAACTTTTACCCTTGCGGACTCGGTGCGTACTTCTGGAAATTCACCGGACTCGATGCGGCTAAATTCAAGGAATTCGTCGCAACCGGCGCGAGCGATGAAGAAATCGACAATTGGGTGCGAGAGAACGCGACAGAGAAAGATCCCAAAGCGATCATGAAGTGGAACAATGAAATGATCGGGCTGCGCCTGTGCGATCTATCTGAGGACACACAGGAGTATTTCGAGACGTACATTCCGCAGTTCTGCAAACCGGAGAGCAAAGTGAAATTCTTCTTCGATGTTTATGACGTCGAAGAAGGCGTGCTCTGACTAAGCTAACGATCGACTGAATCACGTTTTTGCTCGGCAGAGAGAAAACGTTCAAACACGAGCTTCTGAGTATCTTCTGCTTCTATCATTTGTCAGCAATTAGCGGCTAGTCTTGTTCGCAGCTTTCCCTGCGGCGCGGTTTGGCACCACCATTACGGGGCACGTAGCGTAACGCACAATCCGTTCAGCCGTACTTCCGATAAGGACTCGACTCAATCCCGAGCGGCCGTGCGTGGAAGTGATGATCAGGTCCACACCGGCTTTCGGGACGTAGTTTGCGATCTGCTCGACAGGTGAGCCGACGGCGATTTTCGTCTCGACGTCGCCGCCTTTTCGAGAAATCACTTTGCTGAGCTCTTCCATCTCGTCTCTTGCATAATCCTGCTGGCTTGCGATCAAAGCCGGCAGTTGTAGCGCTGTATATCGATTTGAGAGGACCAACCCGCTTACCACAACGGCATGGAAAAGCACGACCGTAGCGCGGAACTCCTGCGCGAAACCCAGGGCATACTCCAGTCCCAGACGCGAGGCCTCAGAGAAATCGAGGGGGACCAGAATCTTGCGAAATTGCAGAGGAACTTTGCGCGCGCGCTGCCTGTTCGAACGTCGCTCGTTCTCACGGACGACGAGCACCGGACAAGGTGCGTTTCGCACAACCCGCTCAGTCGTGCTGCCAAGGAAGGCGCGCTTCAATCCGGTGTAACCGCGTGTCGCAATCGCGATCAACTCTGTTCTGGTGCCGCGGGCCACTTTAGTGATCTCGTCGGCAATTATCCCGACCGGTACCGAGTACGGCTTGGGCCGCATCGGAAGGGAATACTCCGTCGCGAGTTCTCGGAGCCGTTTGCCGGAAGTGGCTGCTAATTCCTGCGACGAGTTCGGTGGCAGCGGCGTGCGCCGCGACACGAACGCTGAGAGTGGCGTCACGACATGGATCAGATGCAACTTTGCCCCAAATCGTTCGCTCAGCCATTTCGCGTAGCGGAACGTCTTGAGCGACTCTGGCGAAAAGTCAATCGGCACCAGAATGCGCCGCAGCGTCAGTGGTTTGAAGTGTGCGCGAGGAGTCTGGACCTGCGGGATCGCTCCACCTTCGCCCTCCCAACGTGCTATGGCATTTTGAACGTCCATAAATCAATCCATCAGCATTGCTGCTTTCGTTAGCCGGGGCCGTTCTTGGACCGCGACGCCATGTTATTGTTCACATCTAGATCGCGTATAGTGGAATCTGCGGCCCCAAGTCTTTCACTGCCGTCAGCCCGGACTCGTTGCATTGCGCACCTGCTGTCGTACGTAATTCGATGTGTATTGCAGCACAAGGTCGGCTGATTGAGAGGCTTCGACACGATGCCACGTCATTACGCCAGTTCCTTGCCGGTGCTGGAGGCGGATTACGGCAGTGCCGGTTTTACGAACCGCCCGCTTCGCGGAGTAGCGCCTGCAGATCGAGTGGGCGGGTATACATAGCGATGTTGCCATCGGGCGCACGCGGCCACTCGGTTTGAGCTTTATCGCAATAAAGTTCGAGCCCTATTCCGTCGGGATCACGAAGATAAAGAGCTTCGCTGACTCCGTGATCGCTTGCTCCATCGAGCGGAACCTCTGCGTCCATCAGCCGTCGCAACGCAGCGCCGAGCGAAGCACGCGAAGGATATAGAATCGCGACGTGAAAAATACCGGTCGATCCGGGTGGAGGCGGGGATCCGCCCAGGCTCTCCCACGTATTCAGTCCAATGTGATGATGATACCCTCCGGCAGAGACGAACGCCGCTTCTGTGCCCCAGCGTTGCATCAGAACAAACCCAAGGATGTTGCAGTAAAAATGAAGTGACCGGTCCAAATCTGATACCTTCAAGTGGACGTGGCCAATGCGGACCTGCGAATTGATTGGCTCCGTTTTCATTCCGAACAACTTCTTCATCGACCGCGACTCGTCATTCAAAAGGCGCGTAGAATAATCCATAGCGGCTATCTCGTTATACCAAGTTGCCGCGTGTAACTCTGATTGTCCCAAAAAAGATACTCCTCATCCATGAGGCCGTCGTTGTTCCAGTGACCGACCATGCAGACATCGATTCTAAAACGTTTGCCAGTGGGAGAAATTGTTTTGCCGCCGTCGGTCGGCATTGGTTTCGTGAAAGTCCCTGCCATGATGCCGACGACGTCCAGCCATCCGACCCAAACTTCACCGGATGAGCTTGAACATGTATATCCGGCGCGTATGCGAACATCGCTTTCAAATCGTCAATATGTCTTTGCAATCCCTTGCTCTTTCGCCCATCGGGCCAGTGGACAACGATGTTGTTGGCATGACTTTGCTTGAGCCGGTCCCATTTTTTCTGAGTCAACACATCAAAGTCGAGAGTATCGAGACGTCTGAGGTGCTCATGCACGTTCCGCTCATGTTCCCGAAACTTCGCCACCCCTCTATACTGGCCAAAGCTCGTGGATCCGAGCATCGCAACGCTCGCAAACGCAGCGGCTGCCATGAGTCGAGTGTTCCTGATTGCGTTTCTCACAGCGAAACTTGTGCCTCTTTTGTCTACGATTTGCGCAACATGATTAGCCGCAGATCGACTGCCAGATTTCAATCCAATCTCTCCAGACCCCGCGACGATCTCTTTTCGGCGCGGCTCGTGGAGCCTGAAACGTTAGAGGCGGTCATAAAAAGGAATCGATAGGTAAAAACGAAACAAACCACACAAAAGCGCGCAGCCAGAGGTTCGTTCCAGGCTCCGTATCGTAACGAACCATGCGATCGCTTTCACGTGCCGTCCAATATGGCTCGCCTTTGTCTGACAAGTGGACTTGATAGGCATGGCTTGGAACACGCATCGCGAAAGTTCTCTCGATGTCCTGTGCCAGGGCCGGGCTTTCGATAACGAAACCCAGCTCGGTGTTTAGCCTTGCCGAACGTGGATCGAAGTTGAACGAACCCACAAAAACACGGGACCCATCTATCGCGAATGTTTTTGCATGCAGGCTCGAGCCGGAGCTTCCCCACACGCCAATGTGCTTTCCTCCCATGTCAGTCGCTGAGCGGCGGCGCAATTCATAAAGTTCAACTCCGCCTCTGAGTAATTCTTTGCGACGCTTCGCATACCCAGCATGCACCACGGGAACATCCGTCGCTTCCAGTGCGTTCGTAAGCACCTTCACTTTGACGCCACTTTTCGCGAAGCCGACGAAAGACTTCACTCCGGGATCGGTAGGTACGAAATAAGCAGAGACTAGTTCGAGCTCAGTTGTGGGTTGTCCGATGATTTCCTTTAGCCGCTCTGGAAACAATTCTTCCTGCTTAGCGCGTCCAAGTCCCTTAGCCGGATCATCGCTAATCATATGCGTAGCTGCCCATACAAATTGCAACGTGCTCGCAACCAGATGCTGCATGAATGTCGAGTCACGCAAAGCATTCACATAATCTATGGCTGCAGGCGTAGCTTCGACACGTTTCGCCGCTGCCGTGAGATTTTCGAGTTGTTCCGCGGTGACTCGGGGCAACAATTTATCAACAGGATATGACGACGCGCTGTTCCAGTAGCAATCGAAATCAGCGGAGACATCTTGCACCACCGGCCCGATCGCCAGCACGTCGAGATCGACAAAGACCACACCTTCGGTCGCACCAAAGTATTCATCCCCCACATTCCGGCCGCCAACGATCGTAGCCTGGTTATCGACAGTGAATGATTTGTTATGCATGCGCCGGTTCGCGCGAAAAAAGTCAGTCAGGTAACCGATGCGGGGTTGGCGAATAACAAACGGGTTGAAAAGCCGCACCTCGACATTCGGATGCGAGTCGAGCGCGGCAAGTACCGGATCGAGGCCAGGAGTGTTGTTATCATCGAGAAGTAGGCGCACACGAACCCCTCGATCGGCTGCATCGTGTAGCGCCTGAAAGAGCAGCGTGCCAGTCATATCATTGCGCCAGATGTAGTACTGAATATCCAGGCTGCATTCCGCTTGCCTGGCCAGACTCATACGAGCAGTGAAAGCGTCGCGGGCATCGCGCAACGGGAAAATGCCGGAGAGATGTGGATGCGCCTCGACGAGCGGAGCAACGGCACACCCGAGTTGCGCATGTTGGGTGCCCGTTATTGCCGTTGAACCGATGCGACCCTTCAGAGGGGGCAATCTACTATAATGGCGCAGCAAGAGCGCGCCGCAGCCGATTATCAAAAGAGCTGCGAAAAATGAGCGTCGCCGGCGTGGCATCTCGAATCATCGCCTCGCGCAGCGATCTAGTCGAAAGGTGAATACAACGGACGAGACGATCGCTTCGTTTTCTTCGTTTGCAGCTAATGCACCGACGATCTAACGGCCATTTTCGAAGCGAACCAGCTCAGTAATTCAGCCAATCCCAAACTACCACGACCAGAGCAGGATAAGCGTTAACGGACAACAAGTGATGTCGGATCTCGAACGCAATTAGTTTTGCAAATGCATCAGCCTTCTTCGGGAGCACACGCATCTTGCCGGATCTCCGGGGCACCTTGCCGCGAAACACCATGTAAGAATGTGTGGCCGCAACAGCAGCAGACTCCGATTAAACGGTCCCACCGCCTGAAGTTCGCGTGGTGTTTCAGCGTCGTCCAGACCCCGCTGCCGCTTCTGGTTGATAGTGAATTTGTTTTACTCGCATGCGCCGAACGCCGTCCGGTACCTGCCACTCAAATTCATCATTGACGCGGTAGCCGAGCATCGCTGCTCCAATGGGCGCCAGAATGGAAATATTCCCGGCTTCGATATTTGCATGTGAGGGGAAAACAAGCGTGTAAATTACTGTCTCCCCCGTGTCGAGATCTACCAGCTCGACACGCGACTGCATCGTGATGACGTCGTGCGGAACCTTCTCAGGCGCGACTACGACAGCACGCTTCAATTCTTCCGCCAGAGCTTTTAAGTCACTCCGCGACTCCGGGCGTGAGGCTTCGGTTTCGGCGAGCAGCTCTTCAAGCAATCGCTTATCGTGACTTGTAATGTGAATGGAACTTCTCGAAGAATGCATCGTTGATAATACAGCCGCTTAATCTGAACACCAGGAGAGATAACCGATCCATTCGATGGTTTTACAAAGGAATGTCGTAACTTCAGAGCCGCGGCTGAAAATCGGCAGTCGCGCCCACGAAATCCATAATGGTTTGCCGAAATGCCGACCGAACGAAACAATTGTGAGCGGTTAATCGAGAGTAATCTGTGAAAGAAGCTCGTAAGAACGGAGTCGCGCGGTATGATCGTATATCGCCGCAGCAACAATCAGTTCCTCCACCGCCGTTTGTTTGCGGAATTCCTCTAAACCGGCGCGCACGGTTTCAGGCGAACCCACAAATGAACATTCCAGCATCGCTGAAACCTGGACCTTTTCTTCCGCCGTCCAGTAACTCTCGATGTCGTCGATCGGCGGTGGAAGACGCCCGTGTCTGCCGCGAATTGCGTTGACGAATGCCTGTTGCGCCGAGCTAAAGAGTCTGCGTGCTTCGCCGTCTGTGTCGGCGGCAAACACGTTAATGCCCGCGGCAGCGTACGGTCGATCAAGCTGTTTGGAGGGCTTGAACGCACTGTAATATCTCTGGAGCGCGGGAAACAGAGCAGCTGGCGCGAAATGGGAAGCGAATGCATATGGCAAACCGAGCACGGTGGCCAATTCCGCGCCAAACAAACTGGAACCTAAGATCCAGAGCGGCACATGTAGTCCCGCGCCCGGCACAGCTTTCACTGCTTGTCCTGCGTGAGCAGGTTCGAAGTAGTTCTGTAACTCCATCACATCATCAGGGAAGTTTCCGGCGCTCACTGCGCTGCGTCGCAATGCGATGAGCGTGCGCTGATCGGTTCCAGGCGCACGACCCAGTCCAAGATCAATGCGTCCTGGATAAAGCGACTCCAAAGTGCCGAACTGTTCCGCGATCACCAACGGCGAGTGATTCGGCAACATGATCCCACCGGCGCCGACGCGAATACTTTTCGTTCCCGCAGCGACATAACCAATCACCACCGCCGTCGCGGCGCTGGCGATGCCAACCATGTTGTGGTGTTCGGCCAGCCAAAAGCGGCGATACCCCCACTGCTCTGCATGCTGGGCGAGATCCAAGGTATTTCTCAACGCATCCGCTGGATTCGTGCCCTCCGCGACAAAAGCGAGATCGAGAATGGACATCGCACGCATACCGCACCAATAAATGTTCGCGCCAACGCCATCTCTGCGCTGTATTGCGGGATATCTAAATCGGTCGCCTATTTGGTAACGCGGAGCTGATGCCTCGTGAATCCGCGTAAGGGTCAGTTGTTAGCGCTGTCGTAGCAGTCTGGTCGTCGCCACTTATTGCCAGATAAACGTTCTTTTCAGGCGGAAACTGGCGCTTTCTGGCAACTTCGCGTGATCTCGTTTCCCTCGTGCGAGGGAAAACTGATTGGATTAGGAAACCCTTGTTCTATCCGTTGAACTACGGGAACAAAAATACGCCGGAAGGATACACGGATTGAATGGTAGAGAGCAAGTTGCTCACTGCGATTCGCGAGCGATGCAAGCCCAGCTTTGTTCTCGACACACCATCAAGGGAGACCTATTGAGTTGCCTCATTGCAGGTAAAGCGATGTCTCCCGAGGGCAAACCGGAAATCCGTTTGCAGATCGGCCATGTCTTATTCATCGACATGGTCGGTTATTCCAAGTTGCTCATGAATGAGCAGACCGCGCAGCTGGAGATCTTGAAGAGGATTGTCCGCGGCACGGAACAATTCCGCAACGCTGAAGCAGAGGGCAAACTTCTTCGCCTGCCGACGGGTGATGGTGGCGCCCTGGTTTTTCGGAACCATTCCGAGGCGCCGGTTCTTTGCGCGATGGAAATCAGCAGGGAACTAAAAAATCATCCCGAGGTTCGGGTGCGCATGGGGATCCACAGCGGCCCGGTGAACGAGATCACCGACTTGAATGAGCAGGCGAACATCGCCGGAGCCGGGATCAATATCGCGCAACGGGTGATGGATTGTGCTGACGCCGGCCATATCCTGGTCTCCAAACACGTAGCGGAAGACCTTGAACAGTACGCGCACTGGAAGCCGCTCCTGCACGATCTTGGCCCTTGTGAAATGAAGCATGGCGTGCGGGTCGACCTCTTCAGTCTCTATTCGGATGAGGTTGGGAATGCGAAACTGCCGACGAAACTCGAGGCCGCCAGGAAACATCGCGCGCATGTGCGTTGGGCGGCGATTGCGGCCGCGCTCCTGGTGATTGGAGCCATTGTTAGCGGTGTCTTTTACTTTCCTCACCGACCCGCCATCGCCGCCGATAACGACAGCATTGCGGTGCTGCCATTCGTGAACATGAGCGACGATAAGGGGAATGAGTATTTCTCCGACGGCATCTCGGAGGAACTGTTGAATCTGCTGTCGAAGATTCCACAGCTCAAAGTGGCGGCGCGCACCTCGTCATTCTCGTTCAAGGGCAAGGGAGTCGAGATCCCGGAGATCGCCCGGCAGTTGCACGTGGCCAACGTGCTGGAGGGTTCAGTGCGCAAGAGCGGCGACGAGTTACGGATCACGGCCCAGCTTATCCGCGCTGCCGAGGGTTTCCATCTCTGGTCGGAAACCTACGACCGCAAGATGGATGACATCTTCAAGATCCAGGACGAGATCGCCGGCGAAGTGGTAAAGCAATTGAAAGTGAAATTGTTAGGCGCGGCGCCGAAAGTGCGCACCACCGATCCGAAGGCCTACGCGCTCTATCTGCAGGGAAAGGAACTCGGACGGCAGCATACTCCCGAAACGTTTGCTAAATCCGATGCGCTCTTCCGCCAAGCGGCCGAAATCGATCCGCTTTACGCTCCGGCGTGGGACGCACTGGCTGCGAATTTTGCCAACAAGGCTTATTTCGGTTTGATGCCCATGGAGGAGGGTTTCGCCCGTTCCCGCGAAGCGGACGAGAAAGCCCTGGCGGTTGATCCGGACTACGCGCCGGCACATTCCGGGCTCGGGTGGATCGCGGTATACCGCGACGATGATCTCGTTAGCGCGGCGCGACATTATCAGCGTGCGCTGGAGAGTGATCCGACCGATCTTCGCGTGCTCGGTGAAGTCTCCTGGTTCCTTCAAATCATCGGACGACTGGACGAAGCATTGGTCCTCAATGAAGCTCTCGTCCGCCGCGATCCGGTGAACGTGGACATGCTCGGCCGCCTTGCCTTCAATCAACGTATGGTTGGTCGCTACGACGACTCGATTGCATCATTCCGAACCGTGCTGAATCTAAGTCCGGACCGCGGGGCCATGCATTTCGCGCTCGGCGTATCGCTGCTCCTCAAGGGCGATGCAACCGCGGCTCTCGCCGAGATCGAGTTGGAGAAGATCGAGGGATTCCGAACCATCGGTCTGCCGATGGCCTACTGCGCGCTTGGGCGCAAAGCCGACGCCGATGCCGCGTTTAAAACATTAATCGTGAACGCTGAGAAGGATGCCCCGTATAACATCGCGTACGTCTACGCCTTCTGCGGCAATGCCGATAAGGCGTTCGAGTGGCTCGATAAGAGCGTCGCGAACGGGGGAGCCCCGGAAATCCTAATGGAAAACCTGTTCGATAAGATCCACTCCGACCGGCGCTGGCTACCCTTCCTACGCAAACTCGGCAAGGCCCCCGAGCAACTCGCCAAAATCGAGTTCAAGCTGCCGCCGGTCCCGCAATGAGCATCACCGAGTGGTTCTACTGAAAAGAAATCTTCTGGCATCGATCGAGTCCATTTCGCCATTAATGGTAACCCCGGATTACGTCGAAAAGTCAGGCCGAAAACGCAGTTCGGGACTGCCACGGACAGCGCTTCTTGCGCGGCCCGGCAGAAAGAATTCACGTCCACCGCGCTATGCAGGTTAAGTAGAGGTTTTGCTAGGAGTGGATCGATTACGAATTCCGCACTGCCGATTACTCCCTTTTCTTTCGATCGCCGTACACCCATCGTCGTTTTTCGCGCAATCGTCGGTTCGTTGTTTCACAATTAGACAACGCAATAAAGCGGAAACGTTCAATGATTGGCGTGAAAAAGGAAACCAAAGTTACCTCGCGATTCTTAGTCGATACGCGATTGTCCACTCAGCAAATAGAAGCAGACAAAAACAGAAGGGAAAAAGGGAAATGAAACTACAGATCAATGTACCGGTAAGCGGGCTCGATCTCGCGAGTCTACTGCAGGGGGAAGTTGGATTTTTCCTCTGCCAAAACAGAGGCCAGAACTTCATCGCCGTGGCGAAGGCTGCTCATTCGATTGCCTTTGGGCCAACCCCAATCGGCAAAGGGAATTGTAGAACAGCCGTCCGCAATCCGGGGGCCGGAACCCTGGGTTGTAACAAAAATAAGCAACTCAACCGAGTTCGGTGAATTCCGAAGCACTGGGCAGGTGCCCAAATAAATGCGCTAAGCAGAGAACCAGAGAAGCAAGCCTCGGTGGGGGGAAACCCCGCCGAGGCTTTTGTTTTCTCCTCAGCGTACTGCCATTCCCCAACTCCCAAACATTACTTCACGCTTGTTTCCAGCCGTTGCCATTCCCATCAGGCACGCCTGCAGGGGCCATCTCCGGCGTAAGATCTACGTCGTCGACACCTTCCAAGTCTGGTTCCATCAAAGATTTCTCGTGATGTTCTTTGGCAATAAGCATGTATAACGACGGTACGATGAAGAGGGTAAAGATCGTCCCAATCGTCATACCGCCAACCAGCACGAGACCAATCGAATTTCGCGCAGCTGCGCCAGCACCGGTGACGAGGGTGAGTGGAAAGTGACCGGCTACAGTCGCGACACTCGTCATCATAATGGGTCGCAGTCGAATTCGAGCGGCTTGCGCGACCGCCGCAAGCTTCGTCAACCCCGTCCGCTGGAGTTCATTGGCGAATTGAACAATCAGAATTCCGTTCTTGGAAACGAGGCCAACCAAGGTCACTAATCCGACCTGAGAATAGATGTTGAATGACGTGGTCCAGCCGTCTGTGAAGAATTTGCCGAAGGGCATTTTCAAAAACATGAACACCGCAGCACCGAAGAGGGCCAGTGGAACAGAGCCGAGCAGGATAATCAATGGGTCGCGGAAGCTGTTAAATTGTGCCGCGAGCACAAGGAAAATCAGGACAACCGCGAGCATGAAAACTCCGAGAAAACTGTTGCCTTCGAGTCGGAGTTGGCGGGAGCCTCCAGTGTAATCAATCACATAACCGGCCGGCAGTACTTTGCGTGCTTCGTCTTCCAAGAACTTGAGCGTTGAGTCGACCGAACCAGTCGGAACACCACTAATAGTAACGGCATTGAGTTGCTGCATTCGATTCAGTGAACGAGCGACTGTTTTGTTTTCAATGCGGGCAATAGTGCTTAATGGTATGAGCTGGTTATTCGGGCCGGTTACATAAATGTCGTTGAGCTGCTCCGGATTCAATCGGTCTACCCGTTTGACCTGCGGTATAACCTTGTAGCTAAGACCTTCCATGTTGAACCAGTTGACGTAATTCCCGCCAATGCTGGCGGACAGGTCAGCCCCTATCTGCTGCATGTTGAGGCCCATCGCCGAAATTTTGTCATGATCCAGGACGATCTGCGCTTGCGGTTGGTCGATCTTTGTATCGATGTCGCCGAACTGAAACATGTGTGCCTTCATTGCCTTTTGGAAAATATCCTTGGCAAATTCCAGGATGCGCTCCTGGTCAGCCGTGGAAGCAATGATGAAGCTGACGGGAAAGTTGTCCGAGCCCGGCAGCGCCTCAGGCATGATTGGGAACATTTGAATCGCCGGGATCGCCGACAATTTCTGCTGGACGATTGGTAAGTAGTCTTTCGTTGGGACTTTTCGGGTGCCCCATGGTTTCAGCACCATGCCGCCAAAACCACTACTGGGTGAAGTAATTTGAAATGTGAATCGGGTGTCCGGGACATTGTGGAACACCTTCCCTGCGGCATCAGCGTAACGAATCGTGTCGTCGATCGTCGCGTTGGCCGGCGCGGTGATAATCCCAAAGATCACTCCCTGATCTTCCTTCGGAGCCAATTCTTTTGTGGCCACCTTGGGTATCGCCACGAACATCAGCAAAGCGAGAACTGAAATTCCTCCCCAAACGATGTAAACAGCCGGGCGGGCATTCAATGTGCTATCCAAATGTCTCCCATACCATTCACGCACCCGATCGAAAGTGCGATCAACCAAACCTTTGAACCCGGTCTCTACATGGTGGGCCGGAAGCAGATATGCCGACATCATTGGCGACAAAACCAGCGCCACTACACCGGAGATAAACACCGCTCCGGCGAGCGTTAGAGCAAACTCTCGGAACAGCGCGCCCGTCAGGCCACCTTGCATCGCGATCGGCGTGTACACGGCTGCCAGCGTGATTGTCATGGCGATGATCGGGCCGATCAGCTCCCGCGCGCCAACCAGCGCCGCATTCATCCGCGACATTCCGTCCGCAATGTGGCGTTCCACGTTTTCGACCACAACAATCGCGTCATCAACCACCAACCCGACAGAGAGAACAATTGCGAGCAGAGTGAGCAGGTTCAGCGTGAAACCCAACACCTGCATGAGGAATAACGCGCCGATGAGCGAAATCGGAATCGCAACCACCGGCACAATGACGGAGCGAAACGACCCGAGGAACAAAAAGATTACGACCATCACGATCAGCAGGGTGTCGATCAACGTTTTTTCTACTTCGTGAATGGCATCGTTAATGTAGGCGGTAGCGTCGTAGGCCATTTCCGCCGTCATTCCAGTGGGCAGCTCCTTTTTGATTTGGTCGAGCTCAACGCGAACGCGTTTGATTACATCCAACGAGTTCGCATTCGGGAGCACCCAGATGCCCATAAACACGGCTTTCTGCCCGGAGAACCGCACCTCTGTGTCGTAATCTTCCGCGCCGAGAACGACGTCAGCGATGTCGCCCAGCCGGATCAATGTGTTGTTATCCTGCCGGACAACGAGCTTCTTAAACTCGTCAGCGGTGTGCAAATCGGTATTTGCTGTAAGGTTCACCTGAAGCATCGAGCCTTTGGTATTTCCAACCGCCGACAGGAAGTTGTTCTTGGCGAGAATATCGCGGACTTGCGACGGGCTGATGTTCAGTGCAGCCATCCGATCCGGTTTCATCCAGATGCGCATGGCAAAAGTGCGGCCGCCGAGGATGTCTGCTTTTTGCACCCCTGCGATCGCGGTCAAGCGCGGTTGAACAAGCCGCACCAGATAATCGGTAACCTCGTTAGGCTGCAAAATGTTAGAGGTAAAACTGAGGTAAGCCGACGCAAACTGAGAATCAGCCGCTTGAATGGCAATCACCGGAATCTGGGATTCCGGCGGCAGATTGTTACGAATAGCGTTAACTCGTGCGCTGATATCCGATAACGCCTTGTTCGCGTCGTAATTCAGTTTGAGCCGGGCAGTGACAAGCGATTGGCCCTGTGTGCTCTCAGAGTGGATATAATCGATGCCATCCGCGGCCGCCATTGCGCGCTCGATTGGTGTGGTAATGAATCCTCGAACGAGCTCGGCGTCGGCACCCACGTAGATCGTGGTCACCGTGATCGCGGCGACGTCGCTGCGCGGATATTGCCGCACATTTAACGTCTTCATCGCCTGCAAACCGGCGATCAATATGACGAAGCTCACCACTATCGCCAGCACCGGCCGTTTAATGAACAGATCGGTAAACTTCATTTGCTAATTGAGGGAGTCGCCCACCTATGGGCTTGTCCTTGTTGTTCAATTGCGGCACACACCGTTCTAATTTTCGTCAAGAATCCTGAGGCTTGGGATTCAGCTGCGGCTTCGGGGCCAGGTCATTATTGATTACGACCGGCATTCCATTACGCAGCTTAAACACTCCAGTGCTGACGATCACCTCCCCTGGTTTCAATCCCTCGGTGACCGAAACAAAATCTCCGCGCGCTTCGCCTATTCGCACAAAAGTCTGTCGCAACGTTTGCGACTCTTTGCCAGTTTTCGGATCCTTCTTGTTCTCGATTACGTAAACAGAATTGCCATACGGAGCGTAGGAAACTGCACTGCCCGGAACAACGAGCGTTTTGTTTTTCTGAGGCAAAGTGACGTCAACTTTGACGAACATTCCCGGACGCAACATATGGTCCCCATTTTCCAGAGTTGCCTGAACGCCAACATTGCGAGTTACCGGGTCGACCATGGAATTGATAGCAGTCACCTTTCCTTTGAACTCGTGACCCGGCAGCGCGTCAGCGTGAACGGTGGCCTCATATCCGGTATCAAGCCTGGGCAGGTTCTGCTGCGGCAAAGCGAAATCGACAAACACCTTGTCCAGCGCGGTCAGTTGAACCACTTGTTGACCGGAATTAATCATCTGTCCAACATTGACCTGGCGAATTCCAAGTTGTCCATCAAACGGAGCGACCACGGTTTTCTTTCGAATATTCGAACGCATCTGATCCACCACAGCCTGTAACCGGTTGAACTTCGATTCGGATGCGTCCTGATCGGCCTTCGAGATAACCCTGCGAGCAGCCAAATCGCGCGATCGCTGCAGGTCTGAGCGCGCAAGCTCGAGATCAGCTTCGGCGGAGTGGAGCTGCGCCTCTTCTGCCGAAGTGTCGAGTTTCATCAACACCTCGTCCTTTTTGGCTTCGCCGCCATTTTGAAAATTGATCTGCGCTACTACGCCGCCGAGCTCGGTTGAAACAACTGCGCCTTGAACAGCCGCAACCGACCCGATCGCGGATAGCGTCGGCGACCAATCCTCCTCTTTTGCAACTGCACTCGATACGGTTGTCGGCGGCATTACCATCGGCGTGCTCATCATCTTGCCGATCTGCAGCCCCTTTATCCCAACAACGAACGCCACGATTGCGATCAGCAGCCCGAAGGCGAGGGCGACGCTTCGCCAGCGACGCCGTGGCTTTGTTGTCGAGCGGGCTGGAACGTTTGAAATAGTTTTTGCTACGTCATGCATAACTTGGTTCCGCTTCGGGTTTGAACAATAAACTCCAGAGTCTTCGGGTTACTTCCAGCTGCCGGGTGCGGCGCTCAGCCGCGGTCATTGCCTGCGGCCGCAATACGTCCAGCATCAGCATCCCACGAGCGACCGCAAAAATTAATTCTGCAAGCTCGTTTGGAGTCAACCCGTGAGCTGCATTTTGTCCTTCCGGGGAGCGGGAAATTAAATCTCTCACCCCATCCATGGCGGTTTCCAACACGTCGCGAACTAAATCCGCGACCTGGGGATTTCGGGACGCTTCGGCATAAAGATCCACCACGAAAGCGGAGACAAGTTGTGGTGCGTCTTCGCAGCAATGGGCGGTGAATAAAATCTCGAGCGATTCAAGGAGCGTTGGGACCTGACGGGCGCGCTCCAGCACTTCGCCGATCTCCTTCTTATGCCGATCTGCCATTGCTGAAATCACCGCTTCTTTATTTTCGAAGTAGCGATAGATGAGCCCAACGCTAATCCCTGCTTCGCCGCTGATGTCGTGCATGCTGGTTTGATGAAATCCGCGCCTGGCGAAGCAGACCAGCGCGGCCTCAAGGATCTGAGAACGCCGATCGCCAGTGAAAGAGTCGATCTGGGGTTGTGACATAAGCGGGGAAGATGAATGAACGTTCATTCATTGTCAAATTCGCTTACAACCGAGGTTCGAACCGGTCGCTTCCCCCGCCTATCTGGACATGGAGTCGATGGCGCAGCTACCCAGGATCCGCGGTTCTCCGCACGTGAGACTCGCGTTTGAACTGTGCGGCTTTTAGCTCCGGTGCGCAATGGCCGACATTTGGTACGTCTGGCTGGTCAGCGGCACCGGAAGCCGATTTGGTGGTTGAGCAAACTGCATGATCGACAAGATCACGCTGAGACCCAACAGTGCGTAAACGGCCGTTTCCATAATACTTCGGCCCTTCTCCTCGGACTGGACCAGCAATGCGTAAGTGGTGTCATTGTTCATAAGCCTCTGAATCCTTTCTTTAAAGACGCCAGCCATTTCCGCTTTTGTCTAAAGTTGTTGATCCTTCATGATTGCTTTGAACGTTGGATGCAGTGACGGCATGGATTGGATTCAAACAAAAATAAATTTATTGCGAACCTTTCCGCCCGATAGGCACTATCTCATTGGTGTCTCGGGCGGGCGCGATTCTGTTGCGTTGCTGCACTGGCTGACCAACGCCGGCTACAAAAAGCTTATCTTGTGTCATTTGAATCACGGATTGCGCGGACGAGCGAGCGATGCCGACGCACGTTTTGTGCAAAGGCTTGCAGAACATTATCAGCAGGATCTTGAGCTGCGCTCTGCAAAGGTTGCGGCGCTCGCCCGAAAGAAAAAGTTGTCAATCGAAACCGCCGCCCGTGACTCGCGGTATTCATTTTTTGCCAAAGTCGCAGAGCGCCGTGACTGCCATACGATTTTTCTTGCGCATCACGCTGACGACCTGGTTGAAACTTTCCTGATCAATCTCTTTCGCGGTGCGGGCACCGCAGGTCTTGCTGGCATGCGGGAAATTTCTACCCGCTATACCAACGATATTGCACTGGCAGTTGTGCGGCCGTTGCTAGCTGTGGAGCGAAAGCAGATCGACAAGTATGTGCGGAAACATGCGATTACCTTCCGCGAAGATGCGTCCAACCGGAATCTCAATCCTCTGCGTAACCGCATTCGGCATCGTGTCATGCCTTACCTGGAGAAAACTCTTGGGCGCAACATTCGATCCGCCATTTGGCGGGCGGCGACGATTATCAGCAATGAGGAAGCTTGGATCGACAAACAGGTCCCCCGCCCGGCCGAAGCGCAATTTCCGGTCGTGCAGCTGCGCAAGATGCCAGTCGTCCTTCAACGGCGGGCAATTTTGAAATGGCTGAGAATGCAAAATGTTGCTGCAGTTCGTTTCGACGTTATCGAGCGTGTCCGTTCGTTGCTTGAGCCAGGCGCATCAATCTCAAAAGTTAACCTCGCCAGGGATCACTACGTACGGCGCCGTGCAGGAAGGATTTTCGTGGAGAAATGAAGTATTCGAGCTACGACCTGGCGCACTAGCGAAACAAATGCATTACTCCACTCACTCCAATGTCTGATATTCGTGTCCGCTTCGCCCCCTCGCCCACGGGCTACTTGCACATCGGCGGAGCGCGCACAGCGCTTTTCAACTGGCTCTTTGCGCGGCATCACAGCGGGAAATTTATTCTGCGAATCGAAGACACCGATCTCAAGCGAAATACCGAGGAAGCGATGGCAGCGATCTATGAGGGGCTGCAGTGGCTGGGTCTGAATTGGGACGAGGGACCACACGCCGGTGGCGCGTTCGGACCGTATTTACAAAGTGAGCGGACGGAGCTGTACGAGCGCTATCTTCAGAAGCTCCGGGACGGCGGACACATCTTCGAAGATCAGGGAGCCACACGATTTCGGTCGCCACGCGAACACGTCGTTGTCGATGACATCGTATGCGGCAGGATCGATTTCGATCTTAGTAATCCAGCAACCCACCCTGACATGACTATCCGCCGTCCGGACGGCTCGTGGATTTTTCATTTTGTGAATGTCGTGGACGACCTGGAGATGAAAATTTCTCATGTCATCAGGGGTGAAGATCACCTGTCCAACACGCCCAAACACATCGAACTCATTCGCGCATTGGGAGCGACGCCGCCGCAATATGCTCACATTCCACTGATCTTGAATCGCGATGGATCAAAGATGAGCAAACGCGATGAGGGCGCGCGGGTGGAGTATTACATTCGGCGCGGTTATCTGCCGGCGGCCGTGCGCAACTATTTATGTTTGCTTGGCTGGTCGCCCAAAGATAACCGCGAGAAAATCGGCCTTAACGAAATCGTCCGAATTTTCGACCTTAAAAACATCGGGCGCAGTTCAGCGACGTTTGACCCGGATAAACTCCATTGGTTGAACGGCGAATATGCACGCGAACTGAACGACTCTGAATTTTACGATCTCTCGGTCGCGACCCTGAAGGCAAACGGGATCAAGCTTGAAGATTTCGCGGAGAAGTATATCCGCGACGCGCTGCAAACGTGCAAAGGTAAGATCAACACGTTCGATGAATTGCCTGCGTATTGCGGATTCTATTTCACAGACGATTTGAAATACAATCCTGAAGGAGTTGCCAGGCATTTCACGGATGACAACAAACCCAGATTGAAGGCCGTTCGCGATGCCATGAGCGCTCTGAACAACTTCGATGCCACCGAAATTGAAGCGACGTTGAAAAGCACTGCCGCGAGCCTGGGTGTAAAAGTCGGAGCAATCGTTCATCCAACTCGGCTCGCGGTGACCGGCAGCAATGTAGGGCCTAGTCTTTACCACCTCCTCGAAGTTCTCGGAAAAAACGCGGTGGTCACACGCATAGATCGCGCGCTTTCGATGTTTTAGCATGGGGCAATCGATGCGCTCGCCCCAGGGATCCGGATGTGACCCATCCTGCAAAGCAGACGCTTCTCACTGAAAACTCGTCAGGATCGCTTCGCCGCCTTCGCCCAGGTATCCCTCAACGTCGTCGTGCGGTTCCAGACTTGTTTGTCAGTGGTAGAATCCGGATCAAGCGCAAAATAGCCGAGTCGTTCAAACTGATAACGCTCGTCCGGACGCGCCTCCGCGAGAGCTGGCTCGCATTTCGCGGTCACAACATGCAGCGAACTGGAATTGATAAACGACTTAAAATCACCGGCAGCATCAGGTTCAGGGACGCTAAAGAGTCGATCATACAATCGAACTTCCGCATCGACTGCCTGCGCGGCGCTAACCCAGTGTATTGTTCCTTTTATTTTGCGACCGGCAGTGGCACCGCCTGATTTGCTGTCCAGATCTACCGTGCATCGAAGCTCAGACACGTTTCCAGTCGCATCTTTCACCACTTCATCGCACTTGATGATGTAAGCATATTTCAATCGCACTTCGCCACCGGGTCGTAGCCGAAAATATTTCGGCGGCGGCGCTTCCATAAAATCGTCCGTCTCAATGTAAAGCTCCCGGCTGAAAGGAATTTTCCGCGTTCCGGAATTTGGATCTTCTGGATTGTTGATTGCCTGTAACTCTTCAATTTTTCCCTCCGGATAATTTGTTAGCACCACTTTGATTGGGCGCAGCACGGCAAGGCGACGGGTAGCAGTGCGGTTGAATTCATCACGAATCGTGTGCTCGAGCACCGCCATGTCGGTCTTGCTGGGATATTTCGTGATGCCGATATTGTACGCGAAGGTGCGCAACGCGCCCGCAGTAACTCCGCGACGACGTAACCCGGAAACAGTTAGCATCCGGGGATCGTCCCAACCGCTGACCAGCTTTTCATCTACGAGTTGGATCAGTTTACGTTTGCTGATGACGGCATAGGTCGTGTTCAGGCGCGCAAATTCGTATTGATGAGGACGCGGTTGAGGTAATTCAAGGGACTCGAGAATCCAATCATAAAGCGGGCGGTGCACCTCGAATTCCAGCGTGCAAACCGAGTGCGTGATTCCCTCAATATAGTCGCTCAGTGTATGCGCCCAGTCGTACATTGGATAAATACACCACTTATCACCGCTACGGTGATGTGAGACGTGCCGGATACGATAAAGTACTGGATCGCGCAGCCACACGTTCGGGGCATTCACGTCAATCTTCGCTCGCAACGTGCGTGCACCATCGGGAAACTCCCCGGACTTCATCCGCGCAAAGAGATCGAGATTTTCTTCGATGGGGCGATCGCGAGAGCTACTTGCTTTTCCCAGTCTGCGATACGCATCCGTCTCCTCAGCAGTCATGTCGCAGACGTATGCTTTGCCTTTGCGTACCAAATCGACGGCGTATTCAAAGAAACGCTCAAAATAATCGGATGCATAAAACGGCGACCCACCGACGTGTTTGTCCGCCCAGCCATCGATCAACCAATGCACGTCCGCCATGATTGACTCGACGTACTCCGCTTCCTCTTTTATCGGGTTCGTATCGTCCATGCGGATGTTACAAGTGCCACCAAACTCGCGAGCGATGCCAAAATTAAGGCAAATCGATTTCGCATGGCCGATATGCAGGTAACCATTTGGTTCTGGCGGGAAACGCGTGCAGATCTGCTTGTATTTGCCCGTACGCACGTCGTCTGCGACGATATCGCGAATAAAATCCGAGGGCCTTTCAGTTTCGGTGGTCATTACTATAACGAATCAACCTATCGGCGAAGGCTCGACTCGACAACTTTGCTGCCGCAAATCTCCACGCTAAGTTTCATTGGATGCGTGTATTCCAAGAAAAACGGAGGATCCGGCGACGAATATCCGATGACATCCACAGTCGGGAACTTCCTTTCTGCGACAGGTCGGTCATTCCATTCCAAGTTGCATGAAAAACACACAGACGACGCAGCGTTACATTCTCGCCGATCTTGAAAAGTGGCCTGAGATCGCGCTGAATCTTCATCCGCCGGTTCGCCTTGGAATATTTGGCGATCCAGTCGCGCATTCGCTGTCGCCGGAAATGCAAAATGCAGCTCTGCAGGCGTGCGAGATTGACGCTCGATACGCACGTTTTCATATCCGACCGAATGAATTGAGATCCGCCTTGCGCTTCTTACGGAATCTGGAGTTTGTAGGCGTGAACCTGACTTTGCCACACAAATTGGCCGGGTTTGCGCAGATCGACGAGGCGGATCAATCGGCGCAGCGGACAAAAGCAGTGAACACAATTCACATGCGGGATAAAAAGCTCATAGGATCAAATACTGATGGCGAAGGCTTCCTGCGGGCCATTCGCAGCGAGTTCTCAGTCGATCTTCGGGATCTTCGAATTCTGATAATCGGCGCCGGCGGCGGAACTGGCCGTGCAATTGCCTGGCAATGCGCCCTCGAGAATTGTGAGCGTCTCGTTCTGGTCAATCGAACCTTCGAAAAAGCAAATCAGCTCGCCGAAAGTCTGCGAACTTTTTTTGCCGGGCCACGCGTGCTTGGCCCTGCAGCTCGTCTTGAGGCAGTGCCGTGGGACGAATCTGCAATCCGAACGCAGATTTCCGACATCGATCTGATTGTGAATGCTACTCCGTTGGGAATGAACCTGAGCGATCACGCGCCAATTCCAGGCCGTTTAATCGCGCCGTATCACATGGTTTTCGATTGCGTCTATGGGCCTTCTAAAACTGCTTTGGTCCGTGCCGCCGAACAGGCTGGAGCGCGCAGCGCGAACGGATTGCCAATGTTGCTGTACCAGGGAGCGGAATCGTTCTCGATCTGGTTCAATCGCGAGCCACCAATCGATGCCATGCGCCAGGCACTGACTGCGCGTCGCTAATCCGAGCCGGAACCAGGCAATTGCAAAAAATAGCGCGACATTACTGGCTGTACAGATGAGCAAGAATGCGGCGACGCAGTGCCGTCGTTACACCGGACCAGTGTTTGTAATTCCCGTGGAAACCGCGATATTAACCGATGGTAAGCGCTGGTGTAAACTTTGGCCGTCCACGGCGAAGTGCGGTTGATCTTGCTGAAGAGTTGCTGGAGCTAAAGCAGGAGCGAAACGCCGTAATTCTCGCGCATAACTATCAAGTACCGGAGCTACAAGATGTTGCTGATTTTGTTGGCGATTCGTTAGGCTTGAGTTACCAGGCAGCGAAGACGGACGCTGAAGTGATCTTGTTTTGCGGCGTCCATTTCATGGCCGAGACGGCGAAGATCATCAATCCTGGCAAACGGGTCATTTTACCAGATCTCGACGCAGGTTGTTCACTTTCTGAATCATGTCCGCCCGAAAAACTGGCAGAATTCTTAAAGAAGAATGCTGATAAAGATTACTATGTAATCGCGTACATCAATTGTAGCGCCGGAGTGAAAGCCCTGTCCGACGTGATTTGCACCAGCGGCAATGCGGACAAGATCGTGCGGGCGGCACCTGCCAATCGAAACATTCTCTTTGTTCCGGACCAGAACCTCGGGGCATGGGTGATGGAGCGGACAGGCCGGAAAATGGATCTGTGGCAGGGCAATTGTTACGTACATGTCGAGTTCACAGCGCGCAGTATTAACAGGATCCGTGAGCAACATCCCAATGCACCGGTCGTGGCGCATCCGGAATGCACTTACGCCGTGCGCATGCTGGCCGATGAAGTTTGTTCCACCGAAAAAATGGTTACTTTTTGCAGAGAATCTCCAGCACGGGAGATCATCGTCGTGACTGAAGCTGGTCTGTTGCACCGGCTCGGCAAAGAAATTCCTGACAAGACATTCATTCCCGGTCCGACAGACAATTGCTTTTGTGGCGAGTGCCGTTTCATGAAGATGAACACTCTGGAGAAAGCGTACAATGCGCTGTTGCATATGGAACCGGAAATCAGCTTGCCGGAACCGATTCGCAAACGCGCAGAGCTGCCCATTCGACGAATGCTTGAGCTCAGCAAATAGCTCGTTGCGATCAGCGATGTTCTCTGACAAAGAATGATCGAACAGTCTATTGAGCAACGAATCGACCGGCTGCAAGCCGGTGGAATTATCGATCTGCATTTCGATTTGCCGATGGACTTGTATGAAAAGCGCGATCGCAGAAACGTACTTGCTACCGAATTCTTACAGGACCTGAAAGCAGGAAGCACTGGCTTGGTTGGCGCCGCCATTTATATCGAAGACCGTTATCTTCCTAACGACGGGTTGCGGGTCGCTCTCGACCAAGTCGCGCGGCTATATGCTGAGTCGCAGGCCTGCCCTGTGTTCGCGGTTTGTAAGACTTATCGCGACATTCAGAATGCACTCAAAAAAGAAAAAATTGGACTGCTTATTACCATGGAAGGAGCAGAGCCCCTTGGAGAGGACTTAAATGTTCTGCGCGCTTTTTACGAGCTCGGCGTGCGCTCGGTGGGGCTGACTCATGTGCGAAGCAATGACGCAGGACACGGAGGGATCTTCGCTTCGAAAGGCTCATCCAAGGAGGGGCTTACCGGGTTTGGGCGGGATCTGGTCAAAGAATGCGAACAGCTTGGTGTAATTGTCGACCTCGCTCACATCAACCCCGCCGGGTTTAACGATATTTTGTCTCTACTGACAAAGCCACCCATCGTTTCGCACACAAACGTCCGGCGTTACTACGACATCGAGCGCAACATCAGCGACGAACAGATCAAAATGGTTGGAGAACGGCGCGGTGTGATTGGCGTTAATTCCGTACTCATTAGTCCACAGCAAAACGAAACCACTCTCGATCGATATGTGGATCACATTGAGCACGTCGCCAACCTGATCGGCATCGATGGTGTAGGGATTGGTTTTGATTTCTTCGAGTTTATCTACAGCCGATGGCCCGAAGCAGCCAAAAAAGAGCTGGCTGAAAAACTGACTACGCCTCACTTCATTCCCAACTTGAGGAACCATTCTGAGACGCCAAACCTCACTCGAAAGTTGATCGAGCGCGGCTTCACGGAACAACAGATTGAAAAAGTCCTGCGAGGAAACTGGCTCAGGATTCTTAGGAACTGGCTTTAACGGAAAAATAGGGGCTAGTGGCGCGACTCCGCGCTAAGGTTTTTGCTTGTCATTTAGCGAGCCTTTGAACAATCTCACGAAGTTGTGAGGGCCTCCTCCACTGCGCTCTCCTCGCGAAAGCCCTGCTTGATTATCGCTGACGACAGCACGGTCGCCAGAGAAGGGCTTGCTGCAATCATCCGACGCGAATTGGGTTATACCGTCTGTGGGCTCGCAAGTGATGAACGGACGACACGGGAACTGACGGAAAAATATCATCCTGATCTGCTAGTCATCGAACCGTTCCTGGGCCACCACGACGGACTCTTTCTCCTCAAACAACTTGCCTCGCGTTTTCCCCATGCACGAATTCTCGCTGTCTCGAGACAACCGGAAGAGATTTATGCAGAACGCGCTCTGCGAGCGGGCGCCTCAGGGTACTGGATGAAGACCGATGCGCGGGAAGAGTTGCTTCGTGCTATTAACACGATTCTCGCAGGCGAACTTTATGTTAGTCCCCGCATCGCCTTGCGGGCCGTTCACGAGGTCGTTGACCGCCCAACAACAAATTTAAAAACGCCCAAGCTTACCGATCGCGAATTGCACGTCTTCGCGCTCAGCGGCGCTGGATTGGGGACCAGTCGGATCGCGCGAGAACTTGGAATCAGTCCAAGAACAGTTGAGACGTATCACGAGCATATCAAGGTCAAGTTAGGTTATCCCAACGCTGATGCGCTGCGTCGAGGCGCGCGTGAGTGGTTCGAGTCGAATCACCGTAATGGTTCCATAAGCATCTTGATCGGGGATTAACTACTGAAAATATCCGGGAAAGCCCCCGATAGACGATCAAACGCGCGATGGGCTAGTCTCGCGACCAAACAACCGAGGATCGGATGATGAAAAGACTAACAAAGACAGGCTTAACTGCAGGAATCGTTGGTGTTGTGCTTTTATTAAAAGGAAGTTCCCCCTTCGTGACGGTGGCAACAGCCCAAACTCAGGACAAGGCACCGCAGCAAGCAAAAGAGTCAACCCGAGATGCACCCCCGGACCTCACACCCTACGTTCGGGCAATGGTCCCTCAAGAAGCGGGTCCACGCGCCATAAGGCCATTTTTGCCGATTCCGGGCGGTTTTGTTGTTGACGCGGTGGTGAATAATACTGACCCCACGCTGACGAACACCGATACCTTCAACGATGGCGAAACGTCGATAGCAGTGAATCCCGAGAGCCCTGGCGAGATTGTTATGACAGCTTTTTCAGGAAGCTGGGGGGCAAATGCGCCCGTATGGCATTCCACCGACGGCGGGAATATCTGGACCAAGCAATTTTCAGTCCCGGCCCCGCCCGGGATTGCCGCAGGTGGCTGTCCCTGTGATCAGGCCGTCGATTTTGGACGGAGCGATCAAATGTCCGGCACCTTCCTTATCAGTGGAAACGGCGGCTTTGACGTCTTTAGCGGAACGACCACGGACCCGGCAAGCTCCGCATCGTGGAGCTGGCTCGTCATTGCTGGTATCACCCAACTGACCAATAATCTTGTCCCGTCGAGCTTCGGAAACAGCGATCAACCCTGGCTCCTAGTAAACCGGGATCCAACAACTGCGACGCAGGACAACGTGCACACCGCCTACGATGACTTTAGCGGTGGGCCCGATATGCGCGTTGCGGTTTCCTACGGCGTCAATCCACCCAACTTCACAGTAGACAATCAATCGGGAACTTCCACAGGCGGCGTTAACCCTGGCCACCGGCTTGCTGTCGATCCACGCAACGGCTTCGTCTACAGTCTCTTTCAAAGGTGCGTAGGCAACTGTGGAGGCGACCCGAAGAACATCGACTTCATGCTTAATCGATCCACTGACGGTGGCGCAACTTGGACCCTGAACGGTATGGCCGGTGGAATTATCGTAGGAAACGGCGATAGCACGCAGCCCACACCAAAGTTTGGTAGTGTGAACGCTCTGCTCGGCGGCGTCGACCACGCTGCGGTAGATCCAAACAACGGCGATGTTTACTACGTTTACGGCAGTCGTGATTCCGGCACCGGCAATGATCGCCTCGCCATCCGCCGAATCCAGGACGACGGAATGGGCGGCGTGACTATCGGACCGGAAAACTTCGTGACCGGTCAAGTAGAAGCCGCCATCCCGTCTGTGGCGGTACTCAGCGATGGAACAGTGGGCGTTTTCTATTATGCCTTCGATGGTTTGTCGGGTGGAATTCCATCATTCTCGGCGCACTTGGCACAGAGCAGCGATCAGGGCGTTAGTTTCACCGATCAGGTGCTGTTGAGTTTTCTGTCCTCTGCCACGGATAACGGCAACAACCGACAACGGGTGCTCGGGGACTACATGCAGATGAAAGCGGTGAGTAACTGCTTCTTCGGGTCCTTCACTGGAAATGGCGTGCCATTCGGCCGGCCTTTCGCCAATCACGACCCAATCTTTTTCAACGTCTGCGTGGAGCCAACCGCTGATCTGTCAGTCAGCAAAACCGCTTCGCCAAATCCTGTGACGACGGGCGATGACGTGACCTACACGGTTACAGTAACCAACAATGGACCGGATCCAGCGACATCAGTTGTTGTGACCGACAATCTTCCCGCTGAAACAACATTTGTCTCATGCGCTTCGACAGGGGGAGGAGTCTGTGGTGGCTCAGGAAACAATCGCACCGTGACGTTCCCACTGCTTCCCTCAGGTCAGTCTCAGACCATAACCTTTGTAGCCAATGTGGACTGTTCGGTCGGTGACGGCGCACTGATAAGCAACACGGCGACAGTGAGCTCTTCTACACCTGATCCCGACCCAAATAACGACTCGAGCACAGCGACTACGACCGCTTCTAACCCTGCTCCTACGATTACCAACGCGACAGCAAATCCATCGAGTCTCTGGCCGCCAAACCACCAATTGGTGCCCGTGACTGTCAGCTACGACGTCACTGACAATTGTGCATTGCCTCCTAATTCCTGCACGCTGAGCGTGACCAGCAACGAGCCGGTCAACGGCAAAGGCGACGGAAATACATTTCCAGATTGGATTGTCGTTGATGATCACGATGTGCTGCTTCGGTCGGAGCGATCAGGCAATGGTAACGGGCGGATTTACACAATCGCAATCACCTGCACCGACAGCGGCGGCAACTCGTCGGAAGAACCAGTCGAGGTATCAGTCCCTCACGACAGAGGCAGATGATGGACAGGGCTATTGAAATGTAAGCCCCCTCGGAGACAGAAATGCGGCGGCGGGCGGCGGAGTCACCCGTCTAACCAGTTCTTGCATGCGCCATTCGTAAACTGCATGCAGATCAAGCGTGGCCCATCCGTACATCGCCAACACGAACATCTCGTTTTGCGTAAGCGGCTTCTAATGTGCCGGCACAGAGATCGTGTAGGTAATCAGGCTGCAAACCACGACCATGCCGATCATCGCGATGATGAATATCCCGTCCGCTATTTTTTCCAAACGATGCATTCTGCGCAAACCCCGGGAGCGAAGTGCCCAGTACGAAAGCAAACAGGACACCAAAAATAGCAAGGCATCCCCGGCCAGAACGTCATCTGCCAGGGTGTCCGCGATGCCAAGGGTAATCACCACGCGAACTAATCCGATCACCGTCAGGCAAACACCGACCATTGCGGACGAAACAGTGAAGATGTGGATGCAAATGTCTTTCTCGAGATGGCTGTCTACGCTGCGCTGCGGCTGTCTTTCTCGTTTCATGCGAGGCAATATTTAGACTGCTCACCGCAGCGACTGTTCAGAGATTTGCGAGCTGATGACTTTGGTTCCTCTTGCTCTTGTTTCTGCTCTCACTCATTCTGGCGAGATGAAAGCTCAATTCGACGACAGAAACATCGGCGACCTGCGCTCAAAAGGCGGACACGAGCCTTTCGTAGTATTGATGCTTTGAACGGGCGTCGGCGTAATAACAGCGAGAACAAGAGAGCGGATTGAAATTCATTAACCTGACGCGCCGTATCGAGATTGGCGCGAATTCTTACTATCTGGAGCTGGGTCACCATCGGCTGGTGCTCGACTGCGGAATGCATCCCAAAAACGTGGGCGAAGATGCGCTGCCAAATTTCAAGGCCATCGCTGAGCGGGAAATCGAGGCAATTCTGATCTCTCATGCGCATCAGGACCATATCGGCACATTGCCAGTGCTAATGCGACGTTTTCCAACAGCGCGCATTTTCATGACAGAAGCCACAGCGGATATAGGAAACGTGCTATTACACAATTCGGTGAATGTGATGACCCGGCAACGGGAGGAAGTGGGTCGCGCAGTCGCTGGCTTATATCCTCTGTTCACTCACAGAGAAACGGATCGCGCAGCGGAACGCTGGCGTTGGTGCCCGTTACGACAACCAATCTCCATCTCCGGAGAGCGTACGCTCAACCCCGAGAAAGATGGATTAACATTCGAGTTCTTCGACGCCGGCCACGTGCTGGGTTCAACCGGAATTCTCCTCACAGCGGAAGGCAGAACTGTCTTTTACACGGGCGACGTGAATTTCGACGACCAAACAATCATGGGAGCCGCGACTTTCCCGGAGGAGAAGATTGACGTTCTGATCATGGAGTGCACGCGAGGCGATCACGCGAAACCCGCAGGCTGGACACGTGCCACCGAAGAACGACGTCTGGCAGAAGCGATTGCCAGCGCTTTTGAACAACGCTCGTGTGTACTGATCCCGGTGTTCGCGCTTGGAAAAACTCAAGAAATCCTGGCCATGCTCTACAAATTCCGGCGTGAAAGGCTTTTGCCCGAATTTCCAATCTACATCGGCGGTTTGAGCTCAAAGATGACTGACATCTACGATCGTCGCGCGAATATGACGCGCCGGCAATTACCCCGCCTGCAATTAATGAGGGAAGCTGCGCCCTTTGTGTTGAATGAAGAAACAGTGCGTGATGCGCCGTTACGGCCAGGTCGGCTTTACTTGCTCTCCAGTGGAATGATGACCCCGAAAACACTTTCCAACGTTCTGGCCCATCGGCTAATCGAAAATCCGCAGCATTCGATTTTCTTTGTTGGCTACGCCGATCCCGAATCGCCTGCCGGGCGTCTGCGCAATGCCAGAACAAATGCAGAAGTTGTTTTGGACCCCAATAAGCCAGCCCAGCAGGTTCGCTGCAATATTGAGGAATTTCAGTTCAGCGCGCACGCCACACGTGAAGCACTCATCGCTTACGCTAAAAGATTGGCGCCTTCGAAAATTGTGCTTGTTCATGGTGATCTATCAGCGGTGGAGTGGATGCGCTCAACTTTGACGGTGGAGTTACCGGGAGCGGAGATTTTTGTGCCGCTCCCCGGCACCGAGTTAGAACTGTAGCGGGGTTGTATGACCGCCGATGTTAAGATCCCAGCGTCAATACGCCCGGTTATGGTCACCTCCTGCAACGAATGAGAATTGTCTCATGGAACATCAATTCGCTACGCAAGCGTCAGGACCGCCTCTTCGCATGGCTGGAGGCGACAAATCCGGACGTTGTCTGTTTGCAGGAGACGAAGTGTACAGATGACCAATTTCCGGCGCTGGCCCTCAAGGCCGCCGGTTATTATGCCGCTTATCACGGCGAAAAATCGTACAACGGAGTCGCGATTCTTTCGAAAACCCCGTTACGCGAGGTACGCCCATCTCTCTGCGACGAAGTCATGGATCTACAGGCACGAGTGCTTGCAGCGAGCGTTGATAGCCTCAGAATTTTCTCTATTTATGCTCCCAACGGTCAAGCAGTCGGTTCCCAGGCTTACCAATACAAACTCCACTGGTACCGCCGTCTGCGAAATTGCATCGCTAAGGAAATATCCGGCAATGTCATCCTCTGCGGCGATTTCAACGTTGCCCCCGAGAGTCGCGACGTCTATGACGCAAATCTTTGGCGTGACGCTATCATGTGTTCCGATGGCGAGCGGGCCGCGTTCCAACAATTGTGTGAAATCGGGTTGCGCGACACTTTGCGAATTCACCACCAGGAAGGCGATCTTTTCAGCTGGTGGGATTACCAGATGCGCGCGTTTGAGAAAAACCGAGGCTTGCGCATCGACGCGATTCTGGCTAACAAAATATTGGCAGAACGTTGCACCGCAGCAGGAATCGATATTGAAATGCGCCGGGGAAAGGAAGCCTCCGATCACGCACCAGTCTGGGCTGATTTTCAGATCGAGGGAAAACTGATCCGTCAGTAACAGACATCATGCCCGGCGCCGGAACCAACTTCTTACTTCTCAGTTCCAATCTCTCGCGTTCTACTAATTAGTAGAAGGGTTTGATGCACTTCCAAGTTTCGAAACCGCCAGCAAAGCCTCTCATGATCTGGGATGGTGAGTGTCATTTCTGCAAAAGGTGGATCGAGCGTTGGCGGGAACTTACGGCTGGTAAAGTAGACTATGCCACCTATCAGGATGCAGCCTCGCGATTTCAGGAAATTCCAATCGAACAGTTTCGGCGGGCGGTTGCATTTATCGAGCCAGATGGCCAAGCCTTTTTTGCCGCAAAAGCGGTCTACAGGTCTCTGCGATATCGACCATCGAGGAAATGGATGGCTTGGAGCTACGATCACGTTCCTGGGTTCGCGGAAGTCTCTGAGACCGCTTACAAATTCATCGCGCGGCATCGCGGCCTCGCATCGACGGTTACTCGACTGTTGTGGGGCAAGGACGTACGGCCACCTACCTATTTTTGGGCGCGTCGGTGGTTTCTCCGCATCCTCGGCCTTGTTTATCTGATCGCATTCCTCTCGCTTTGGGCGCAGGTGGATGGACTCATTGGCGCCAACGGAATGTCGCCGGTCAGTCGATTTCTTCCCGCTGCTCGACAGCAACTCGGGTCAGACTCTTATTTTCTCCTGCCGACACTTTGCTGGTTCAATTCGAGCAACGCTTTTCTTCATTTCCTTTGTGGAGGCGGCGCCTTGTTGTCACTGCTTTTGATCCTCGGAATTGCACCGGCGCTCCTGCTCGCCACGCTTTTTATCTTTTACTTGTCGCTAACAATCGCCGGACAAGTATTCCTCAGCTTTCAGTGGGACGTCCTGCTTCTGGAAACTGGCTTTTTATCGATTTTTTTTGCTCCCTGGCGACTGTTGCCGCAGGATCTGCTGTGGTGGCGGCGACCGGGGGCGCCGGCTGTCGCCGTTCCAGTTTCGCGGCCGGGTTTGTTCTTACTCAAGTTCCTTCTGTTCAAACTAATATTGATGTCGGGCGTTGTGAAGTTAACCAGCGGCGACGATTCGTGGGGTTGGATAAATCACGCGTTCCACTGGAGCGCCTTGACCGCCCTCGACTATCATTACTGGTCTCAGCCGTTGCCAACTGTCTTCGCCTGGTGGGCAGACAAGAGCCCGGAATGGTTCAAACATTTCTCTGTCGCATTTTGTCTCGCTGTAGAGATCATCGTGCCGTTCTTTATCTGGGCGCCTCGACGTCCACGCCTGGTGGCTGCGGGACTCATGATTTTCCTCCAAGTCGTAATTGCCCTTACGGGCAACTATTGCTTTTTCAACCTGCTCACGATCGCGTTGTGCTTACTGCTGATTGACGATCGGGCAAGAGGAGTACCACGACGAGAGACCGTCCCTGTTGGGACACCAAACGCCCATCCGGTTCGGCTTAGCCGCTCATTGTCAACGCGCTTGTGTAGATATGCTGCTCTCACGGTGATTGCTGTAACATTACCAATTAACGGGTGGCTGATTTTGAGCGCTTTTAAACCACAGAGCAGACCGCCACGCTGGGTGGCGAGCGTCTATGAACAATTCGAAGCGTTTCGAATCGTAAACGGCTACGGGCTGTTTCGCGTGATGACCAAGGATCGCAACGAGATTGTCATCGAAGGCAGCGCCGACGGTATTGAATGGCTGCCGTACGAATTCAAATGGAAACCGGGCGATTTAAAACGTCCGCCTGGATGGTGTGCACCCCATCAGCCCAGGCTCGATTGGCAGATGTGGTTTGCTGCCTTGGAGGCTCCGGAGCAAAATCCGTGGCTGATCGGACTTATTGCCAAGCTGCTGGAAGGGTCGGGGGATGTAATCCAACTGCTTGCGAATGATCCGTTTCACAGCAAGCCGCCGCAATACATCCGGGCGATGTTTTACCGTTATCGTTTTACAACTGCCGACGAACGCCGGGAGACTGGCGCCTGGTGGAAACGCCAGGAGCTTCGCGAGTATTTGCCGACAATTTCGAGGGATCAACTGCGCTAGGAGCACCATCAATCGCCACGTAAGTTGAGACCCGCGTGTTCGCGCGTATAATTCCAAACGTGTCGAAAGAAGAGCAGATTGTAACCGAAGGCACCGTAACCCAAGTATTGCCGGGTACGATGTTTCGAGTCGATCTCCCCGGGCAGCGCAACGTACTTGCCCACATCTCGGGCAAGATGCGAAAGCATTTCATCCGGATCGTGCCGGGCGATAAGGTTTCAGTGGAGCTTTCTCCATACGACCTTACAAAAGCCCGCATCATTTTTCGCGAACAATAACCTGCTTTTCGCGCTGCGGGTTAAGACCGCAAATGGTTTCAAGTTCGATTGCTTTCGGGGAAGCACCACGTGTTCAACTTTGGTTCCACATTTGTTTGCCGAATTTGCCAACCACGCGGATACTTACACCGACAATCAACCGGAGAATACCAATGGCAGAAGAGAATCAACCACAACAAGGAGCGGCATCCAACGCGGGGGACGCACGCGACAAGCTGGAGAGTAGTAAGCAACATGCGCGCAGAGCAGCCGAAGCATTGAAATCGGCAGCAGGCGCCATGGCTGAAGAATATCGCGATAAAGCAGAGCAAAAATGGGGAGAAGCACGTGGCAAAGCCGAGCAAGCATGGGGTGATGCAAGGGATCGCGTACGCACATTCCAGGAAGACGCGGAGCAATACGTGCGGGAGAATCCGACAAAGGCCATTTTCACTGCGCTTGGCATCGGGTTTGTTCTGGGTTTGATCTTCCGGCGTTAACTCCGAAAGCGTTCGGAGATGATCAGCGAGAGCTCTCGGTCCCGCAATCCTGCCGGGCATGCCGGTTTGCTCCAAAATCTGTTCGGCTTGGCCAACGCATTGGCGGAGTTCTTCGAAAGCCGCTTCGCCCTGCTCGCCGAAGAATCGAAAGCGGCCGCAATTCAGTTACTGATATTGATTGGTTGCCTCGTTTTCGCATTACTTCTATCCGGGCTGGGTTATGTTTTCCTAATAACTGGAGCTGTTGTTGGGATCGCTCATCTTGTTGGGGTTTCCTGGCCGTGGATAGCGCTCGCAGCCGCTGCGCTGCACTTTATTGTTGCGCTGGTTTTGCTTCTGATCGCACGAAGTCGAATTAGCAAACCGTTTTTCCGCGTCAGTTTATCTGAATTAAAGAAGGATCGTGAATGGCTGAAAAATCTTCCAACAACAAGTCAATCGACGAATTGAGAGCAGAAATTGCAGGTTCCCGCGAACGCGTCGGCCGCGATTTGCGCGGGTTGCAGCATGAATTGGATTTCGCCGCGAAATTCCGCAGATCGTTTCGAAAACAAACGGTTTCCTGGATCACAGCCGCCGGCGCCGTCGGTGCGTTAATTGCCTTGGCACCGATGCGAAAGAAGAAGATTTATGTCGATACAAAAAGCAGTCGGAAGTCTCAGAACAAACTGGCCGAAACTGGCTTTGCCCTGGCAGCAGCGAAATTGGTCGCCGGTTTAGCGCGTCCGGTGATTCTGGAATTTGTTAAAAACCGGCTGACCTCATCTGCCCGAAGATCTCGGCACAAAACATAAGGCGCCCGGGCCGAGTACCGCTAGCGGCAGAAGTTTTAGGATTTACGCGCTCGCCTGGGTTTCGTAATTGTCTTCCGGGCCCTCATGATCGCTAACTCTCCGGAACCTCCTGTGAAATCGCAGGCGATGCGACACGTGGATGATTATCTGGAGTTGGGGCAAAAGGCTGGAGCATCAGATATTCACCTGGCGGTAGACGCGCAGCCGAGGTGGCGATTGCATGGACGGTTGGAAGCAATGTGGCCGGACGCGCCGCTATTAACTGGGCAGCAAACCGCAGCTCTGGCCGAAGCTTTCGTGCCAGATGTGTACAAAAACGAACTCAACACGCGGGGCGATTCAGATTTCGCGTACGAAAACGAATTCGCTCGTTATCGCACCAGCGTGGTTCGGCAACGGCTTGGTATCGAGATCGTCTTTCGCGTGATCAACAGCCACGTTCGTACAATGGACGAACTGGGGCTGCCCGAGCGTCTCAAGTTACTCACCCGTTATCAGAACGGCTTGATTTTGGCGACCGGGTCAGTCGGCACCGGCAAATCGACCACGCTCGCGGCCATGGTCCAGCAAATTAATATCGAGCGACGCGATCACATCATCACATTGGAGGACCCGATCGAGTACATTTTAACCTCGCAAAATTGTCATGTTACGCAGCGCGAGATATTCACGCACAGCGAGTCTTTCGCTACGGCGCTACGCGCTTCACTTCGAGAAGATCCCGACGTGATCATGGTGGGCGAGATGCGAGACTTGGAGACAATTTCGCTGGCCATTACTGCTGCGGAGACTGGTCACCTGGTATTGGCAACATTGCATACGAGTAATGCCTCGCGAACCCTTGATCGGTTGCTCGATGTGTTTCCATCGCATCAACAGGAACAAATTCGGGTGATGGTTAGCGAATCCCTGCGGGGAGTCATCAGTCATCAATTGGTGCCGCGAGCAGATGGCACGGGGCGGGTGTTGGCGCTGGAGATCCTGACGAACACGCCAGCGGTAGCAAATGTAATCCGCGAAGCAAAAACCTTCATGTTACCAGGCATTATTCAGACAGGTAAGAAACAAGGCATGCGCTTGATGGACGATACGCTGATCGAATTGTATCAGCGCGGCGTAATCAGCGCTCAGGAGGCTTACGCGCGCGCGGATCAAAAGCACCTGGTGCGACAACAACTTAGAATGTAACACCATGTGTCCGTGCTATAGAACAACCTGGATCACGACAACTAACACACGGAGTTCGTTGATCCGTCGGGTCACAGCCTCGCCGTTGCTCGCTGCATGGTGTCCGCAGAAGCGGTGATTCCAAATGCCTTATCTCGACCAATTTTTAAGCGTCATCGTCAAGCACGATGGCTCGGACCTCCACTTCGCTGAGGGTCAACCGCCAAAGATGCGAGTGCACGGAGATATCATGCCCATTCGCGCAGAAGCAATTTCACGTGAGGAAGCTGTGCAGATGATGAGCGAAATTTGCGGATCGAGTAACTGGGAAACATTTCAGCAAACCGGCGATCTGGATTTCGCCTACGAAATGGATGAAGCTTCCCGTTTCCGCAGTAATTATTTCAAACAGTCCAACGGTTACGGTGCCACTTTTCGGCTGATTCCTACGAAGATCGCAACCCTGGAACAATTGGGGATTCCGCTGGTGGTAAGAGACTTTGCCAATCTAAGAGGTGGCCTCGTCCTTGTGACTGGTCCTACCGGCTCAGGCAAGACCACCACGCAGGCTGCGCTTATTGACTATATCAACGAGAATTTTGCTAAACACGTCATAACGATTGAAGAACCCATTGAGTTTGTGCATTCGAACAAGAAGAGCACCATCACACAACGTGAAGTTCCAACCAACTCTAGTTCCTTTGCTGCCGGACTAAAGGCAGCTTTACGCGAGGATACCGATATCGTTTTGGTGGGAGAGATGCGCGACTTGGAAACCGTTTCCCTTGCTCTCACTGCAGCCGAAACCGGCCTGCTCGTATTCGGTACATTGCACACAAACAACGCGCGCAAAACAGTCGACCGGATGGTGGACGTTTTCCCCGCGGATCGTCAACCCCAGGCGCGTGCCATGCTTGCAAACTCCCTTCGTGGTGTCGTGGCCCAGTTGCTATTGAAAAGGGCGGATCGGCCAGGTCGAATCGCAGTGAACGAAATTCTCATCGCTAATCCGGCTGTAGCTGCAATTATTCGTGAAGGGGCAACACAAAAGCTGCAGGACGTGATTATCTCAGGCAAAGCACAGGGAATGCAATTCATGGACGACGCCATCTGGGCCCTGCTCGAAAAAGGAATTGTCTCTCCCCACGAAGCGTTCATGAAAGCCATCGACAAGGGCCGGTTCAGGCCATTTCTTTCCCCAGAGGAAGAAGCGCTCGGTAATGCGGCTGGCGGGGTCCGCGATGACGAAAAACGGCTGGCCCGGAGAGTTTAGCAAACCGAGCGGCGCCCGCGCACGCCTACGAGCCTGATAGGGCGCTGTTACAGCAGCTCAGGTTACGCAGAGCCGAACATTTGCACTCGACAGCTTGATCGAATTTTTCGTAGATCAGGCTATGAAGATACATTTACCGGCAATTCTCCCGTTCCTGCTGTCTCTCTCTCTCGGAGGCATTGCACCGATCGGCCAAGCGTTAACTCCCGCGCCGGATGGCGGATATCCCGGTGGCAACACTGCCGAAGGACAAAGCGCCCTGCTCAGCCTTAGCAGCGGCACATATAACACTGCAGTTGGTTTGTATTCGCTCCTGAGTAATACCACGTCGAACTTTAATACGGCGATCGGAGCCGGAACGCTCCTTGCCAACACAGAGGCTGAAAACACCGCCATTGGCGCTGGAGCTCTCTTTAGTAATACCACCGGAACCGGCAACACGGCTAATGGAGCATTCGCCCTGTTTAACAATACTGGCGACTCAGCAACGTTGGATGAGCCAAGTGGCGTCGTGCTTGGCAGTTTTAATACGGCTGATGGTAATCGAGCGCTATTTAGCAACACCACCGGTACCGAAAATACGGCGAATGGCGCGTTTGCGCTCCTTAGCAATCTGCAAGGTGTCGACAACACCGCCACGGGCTGTAATGCGCTTCGAAGCAATACGACGGGGGATTCGAACACTGCCAGTGGGGCATTTGCGCTTTTCAATAATACCGAAGGGCAAAACAACACTGCCACCGGTTTCGGGGCATTAAGCAGCAATCTTACTGCGGAGCAAAACACCGCCACTGGCGCCGGAGCTCTTTCCAGCCATAGCACGGGCAACGGCAATACGGCTGATGGAGCGTTGGCTCTGTCGAGTGACACCGATGGCCAACTCAACACAGCCACCGGTGCAAGCTCGCTGTTAAGCAATACTACTGGCAGCTTCAATACAGCCATGGGGGGTATCGCTCTAGTTGCCAACACGGCTGGTAGCGACAACACGGCCGCAGGCTCTCAATCGTTGAGTAACAATACCACTGGTAATGACAACACTGCTGTCGGCCTGAATGCGTTATTGAACAACACCAGCGGGAACAACAACACGGCAGTCGGCCGCTCCGCAGGAGCGCAGCAAACCACAGGCAGCAACAATATTTATGTCGGTTTCAACGTTCAGGGGACCGCGGGCGAGAGCGATGCATGTTACATTGGGAACATATTCAGCGCGACTTCTCCAGGGGGAAGTAGCGTGTTCGTTGATGCAAATAACAAGCTGGGGACGAGCACTTCCTCAAAGCGCTTCAAGGAAAACATCAAACCAATGGAGGAAGCCAGCAAAAGCCTTTATTCGCTGACGCCAGTCTCGTTTCGCTACAAAAAAGAAATTGATCCACATGGCACATCACAGTTCGGACTTGTGGCTGAGGAAGTAGAAAAGATCAATCCGGATCTCGTGATTCGCGATAAATACGGAAGGCCCTACAGCGTGCGTTACGACCAGGTGAACGCAATGTTGCTTAACGAGTTTCTTAAGGAACATCGGAAGCTCGAGGAACAAGAAGTCATCGTCGCTGAACTAAAGTCGATCGTACTGCAACAAGACAAGACTTTTCAATCCAAGCTCACGGAGCAAGCGAAACGCATCGAAGCTTTGACCTCAGGACTGGCAAAGGTGAGCGCGCAGATTGAAGCGGCTAAGCCTGAGCCGCAACTAGCTGTGACAAACCCGTAAGCCTACCGGCCGAACGTACCCAAACGTTCAGGTATGCTGCCTACGTGGCTGTGAGAACATTCATCGCTTAACGACGACAGCTCCCGTTTGCGGGTTCGGGCATCAAGTGTACCTGGCGCACACACCGGGCGGGTTCTTATTCCCCTTCGTCAACACAGCAGTACCGTGTAACTTGCCTGAACGAAATAGATCTAACGCCGCATTAGCCTCTTCGAGCGCAAACGTCTGGGTATGCGTTTTGACTGGAACTCGGGAGGCTAGTTGAAAAAATTCTTCACCATCGCGGCGGGTCAAGTTCGCCACAGAAGTGATGACACGTTCTTCCCAAAGCTCTTCATAGGGAAAAGAAGGGATGTCACTCATATGGATTCCGGCACAGATTACGATGCCGCCTTTTGCGACTGCGCCCAGCGCTGCAGGCACAAGCGGGCCAACTGAGGCAAAGACAATTGCTGCATCAAGTTTCTCCCCAGGCGTCTCGTCCGAACCGCCCGCCCACATGGCCCCGAATTCCTTGGCCTCCTGCTGTGTTGCCCTGTCACCTGGCCGCGTAAACACGAACAGCTCCCGTCCTTCGAACAAAGCGATCTGTGCAATCAAATGGCCGGCATTTCCGAAACCGTAAATGCCAAGTCTGCGTGCGTCTCCGGTCTTTCGATACGAGCGATAGCCGATCAAGCCTGCGCAAAGCAACGGCGCAACCTCGACGTCGTTATAACCATCAGGCAAATGGAAACAGAATCGAGCATCAGCTACGGTGAATTCCGCGTAGCCACCATCAATGGTATAGCCGGTGAAGCGAGCTCGATCGCATAGATTTTCTCTGCCCGATCGACAATACGAGCAATCTCCATCCGTCCAGCCAAGCCACGGAATTCCAACACGGTCACCGAGTTTGAATTTCGAATTTACGTCTGCTCCGATCTCTTCCACATAGCCAACAATCTGGTGCCCGGGTATCAGCGGAAGTTTCGGATCTGGTAATTCGCCATCCACAACGTGAAGATCGGTCCTGCACACGGCGCAGGCCTCGATTCGCACAAGCAGTTGGCCCTTCGAGGGACTCGGCTTCTCGACATTACGGAGTCGAAGTGGCTGCTGCGGCTGATCCAGTAACATGGCGCGCATGTCTAAATCCTCGGTGTAGCTCTTCCTCGAACTTGTGCCACCGTTTTCGGCTGGTTAAACCGCGAAAGTAAACTCAGAAATCAATGCACAGCGACAGGGGCAGGGCGCATTTTTCCTCTCGCGGATTCGGCCTCGTGCTCGTGGAAATGCGCGCTGCGCAGGAATGGCACCCTGTCGAGCACGTGTTCCTGGAACCATTCAAGCCAGAGATAAATTACCGGCGTTACAAACAACGTAATCATCTGCGAAAAAATCAGACCGCCGACGATTACAAGCCCCAGGGGACGACGCGATGCAGCGTCCTGTCCAAACCCGAGCGCAATCGGGATTGCCCCCATTAATGCAGCCAGGGTGGTCATCATGATGGGACGAAACCGTTCCATGCTGGCTTCGTGAATCGCCGAGCGAAGATCCCAGCCCTCATCGATTCGTTGCAGGGCAAAATCGACTACCATGATTCCGTTCTTCTTCACAATGCCTAACAAAAGGAAGAGTCCTATTACGCTGTAAAGCGAGAGCACTGAATGAAACAGATATAATGTGGCCAGACCGCCAACTACCGCGGGCACGATCGCCGGGAATAGGACAGTGAAAGGATGCACATAGCTCTCATACAAGATTCCCAAAATTACGTACATCACGAAGACTGCTGCGAGCAACAACATCGGCAGAGACCGGAATAGTTGCCTGAATACGAGCGTTTCACCCTGAAATTCTCCCTGAACGGTTGGATGTTGCGGATGGATCTGCGCGAACGCGTCTTCGATGTACTTCGTAGCATCGCCGATGGCCACATTTGGCAAGAGGTTAAAGTTAAATGTAACACTGGTGAACTGATTTAGATGGTTCACTGCTTGGGGACCGATAACTTCGTTCGTAGTTGTTACAACGCGCAATGGCACCAGATTCGCCATGTTACCTGTGGATGTGGCAATAGTTCCGCCTCCGGCTCCACTGGCGCTGAAATTGCCGCTGGTATTGCTGCGAACATAGAGATCGTCCAAGTCGTCAGGATGTGCGCGTGCCCTGTCTTTAACCTCCAGGATTACCTGATACTGGTCGTCAGGTTCCTTGATCAGATAGACGTAGTTTTGCGAGTAGGCGTTACGCATCAGGCTTTGGATTGCCGAAGTAGAAACACCGTAGGTTGCAGCGCGATCGCGATTGATATCGATCCTGAGGTTTGGGGTGTCGTGATAGTAATCAGAGCGGACGCTGGCGAAGCCTTTGAATTGTTGAAGTTTTGCCAACAGCTCGTCGGCCATGGTATAAACGTCCTGCGGCACAATGCCGCTAATAGTATAGGCGTACTGCCCCTGGGTCTGGCTGGTGGCACCGACGCTGATTTGCAGTACAGGACTTGGCGTTAGCACGGCAGTTATGCCAGGTATGGAACCCAGAGACTTTTGTAGTCGCAAAACGATTTCATCAATGGGAGGGCGTTCACCCCGCGGCTTAAGAAAAAGAAATAAAAGCCCCTGCGACAGTGCAGTCCGGGAGGAAAAACCAGCTAGAGTAAAGAATTGTCCGACAGCGGGCTCCTCCTGAAGCTTCTTATTCACTTCCGCCTGGTATGCTCGCATCTGCGCAGGCGACGAACCCTCCTGAGCGATAAACACCCCGCGAATAAATCCGCTGTCGCCCGGCGGCAATAGCGTGAACGGCAAATGAGTGAAGAAGAACCACAGCCCAAATATACAGGCGAGCACAATGGGCACGGTTAACCAAGCGCGATCCAGAAACCAGTCCAGCGCGCGACCATATACAGCAATGATGCGTTGGATGAAGTTACTAGTATGCCGTTCCATCCACGCGCGCTTGTGACCCGCCTTGCGTTCTCCAAGAATGCGCGCACACATCAGAGGCGTCAGAGTCAGTGACACCAAACCCGAAGCAAGAATGGCAATAATAATCGTGACGGAAAATTCGCGAAAGATGCGGCCAAGAAGTCCTGGGATAAAGACTAATGGAATGAAAACTGCGGCGAGTGAAAGCGTCATCGACAGGATGGTAAACGAAATTTCGCCGGCGCTATTAAATGTAGCTCTCAGAATGGATTCGCCGTGCTCGGCGCGACGCACCACGTTTTCTAAAAACACGATGGCGTCATCCACTAGGAATCCGATGGCCAGCGTCAGGGCCATGAGGGTGAGATTATTGATCGAGAAATTGAGCGCGTACATCGCCGCCACCGTCAGTAGCAGTGACATGGGCAGCGCCGCGGCTGGTATTAGCGTGTCCGTCGCGCGACCGAGAAATACGTAGATGACCAGCACGACCAGAACAAAAGCGATGATCAGTGTCCATTTCACTTCGTCGGCCGAATTGACGATCGTCTGCGATCGGTCGAACACCGGCGTGAATTTTATGGAACCGGGCAAACTTGCACGCAGCTCGGGAAACAGCGCTTTCACAGACTTCGCTACCTCCACGGCGTTTGCGCCGGCCTGCCGCGACACTGCGAGCACGACTACCGAACCGGGCGGCTTAAATCCGCGCATCCAAAAAAAGCGCGAGATCCTCTCGTCTTGGACACTTTGCTGCACGTCAGCGACATCGCGCAGGTAAACCGGAGAGCCATTTGGGTTACGTGCCACGATCAACTCGCGATAACCCTCCGCCTTATCGATCTGTCCATGCGGTTGCAAAACGAAGGTGCGATGCTCACCATCGAACTGGCCTGCACCAGAGTACACGGTGCCTGATTTAATCCCGCTCGCCAGATCATCCATCGTCAGGCCGCGCGCAGCCAGCGCCGATGGATCGGCCTTGACCCGAATTGCGCCTTGTACGCCGTAAATATTTACCTGCGAAACGCCGGGCAAAATGTTGATTCGCTGCGCCACAGCCGTGGATGCGTATTTGTAGAGGTCCCAGTCTGTCAGTGTGTCGGACATCAGGCCTAGCAAGTAGACAGACTGATCGTTTGGATTGGTTTTTTTAAAAGTTGGCGGACTTGGCAAGTCCAGCGGCAACTTTCCCGTTGCGCTCTGAATTGCCGCCTGAACGTCAGTTGCAGCGTCAACGATGCTTTTGCTCAGAACGAACTGCAAGGTGAAGGAGGTGTTGCCCTGCGTACTGGTGCTGGTGATAATGTCTAGGCCGGGGATCTGCAGAAATTGCTTCTCCAACGGCGTGGCAATGTTGTTGGCCATCGTTGTGGGATCCGCGCCTGGATAAGAGCAGCTGACTTGGATGACCGGGTAATCGACCGCCGGCAAATCGTTGACGGCAAGTTTCCCATAAGTTGCCACGCCCGCGACGATCACCGACAACGTCAGCAATACCGTCATCACCGGGCGCCGGATAAACGGACCCGAGAGGCCTGAACCTTCGACAGGAACAAGCTTTGCTGACGAAACCGGCCGGTCCCCGCCAAAAGCGCCGGGTTCAACGCGATGTTTATCTTTCACTTCGCGCTCACCATCGTGTTGCTCCCCGTCGTCCATACATCTACCTCGAGCTCTTCAAGACTGGCGATTCCTGCTCATTGGTCTGATTTTGTGGGACGTACGGTTGCGGGTCCACCTTCGCACCAGGAGAAAGCGCCAGCTGCCCGGTAACCACAACTGTGTCATCCGGTTTGACGTTACCTTCGATCACGGTGAGGTCGCCTTCCTGCCGTTGACCGGGTTTAACAGAACGAACGTCAACGGTGTTATCGGATTTTACGACGAAAACGAACGGCCCACTTTGGCTGACCTGAACAGCCTGCGACGGAACAAGCGTGGCATTCTTCAGGATATCCAGGATGAAGCGGACGCGCACAAATTCTGAGGGCCAAAGCGCGCGATCGGGATTTGGCGTGACTCCGCGGGCTTTTACAGTCCCAGAGCCGGGCTGCACCGCGTTGTCTATAAAATAAAGGTCGCCCACGCGGGGCGAAATCGAACCATCTGGCAGCAAGGTTTGTACTTTAACGTTCGGTCCGCCGAGGTACTTTCGCACTAGTGGAAGGTCGTTCTCGGCCACTGTGAAATCAGTATAGATCGGGTCGAGACCCAAGATTGTGACGAGCGGCGCAGTCGAAGGTCCAACTAAATTTCCGACATCAACGTTACGTAGACCCACGCGCCCATTGATGGGCGACTTGATGTAGCACCAGTCGAGATTTATCTGGGCAGCCTCGACGGCAGCCTGGGATTTCTGTGCGTTTGCAACTGCTGTGTCGTAATCCTGCTGCGATATGACTTTCCTGGCGCGCAAGTCCTGTTGCCGTTTCAACGTCACCTGATCCAATTCAGCTTGCGCCTTCGCCTGATCGAGCGCGGCTTGGAATGGGCGCGGATCAATAGTGAAAAGAAGATCCCCTTTTTTCACGTCCGCTCCGTCTTGAAAGTCCCTTGTAATGATTTGGCCGCTCACCTGCGCCTGCACCAGCACGGTTTGATAAGCAGCGCAGGTGCCGATTTCATCGAGATAGAGAGGGACATCCTTGGCAACGGCTTTGGCCACCATCACTGGACGCACAGGCGCTTGCGCCGGCTTCAACGTAGCCACACCGCGTTGAAAAGTTCGCCATACAACCAAAACAGCCAGGACCGCAAACAGGAGATACGCCCAGCGTGGAATCGCTTGTGCTCTCCTTTCTCGAGCTTGCGAGGTGGGCGGTCCCTTTCCCATGACGCGACGCTCTTGCTCTTGCACGATATTCATTTTCTTATCGCAGTTGGGATTTTCGCCGGCCCACCATTTCCATTTGTTCCTTCCGCCTTTTCGCAAATCCGGGTGAGCACGCGCACGCAGGTACGCAAGTCCGCCGCCGACACGTCTTCTAATAGTTCGCAGCGAAGTTTTTCAGCGGCTGCGTTGATTTGGGATATCACCCGTTGAGCGCGGCGGCCCAGGCACACCATTTTACACCGACGGTCGTACAACGAACTTTTGCGGATAATCCAGCCCTCGTTCTCCAGACGGTGCAATAATGTCACTAAGGACGGTTGTTCAATCCCAAGGCGCTCTGCTATTTCGGCCTGTGTGAGGGCATCCCCCGCCAGCGAGAGATGCAGCAATGTGCGCCACTTTGCCTGACTCAAGCCCATTGGCTTCAATCGCTCGTCCAGCTTTAGCCGCCAGGCACGAGCAGTTCCATGAAGCAACGGTCCCAATGTTTCATCATCGGACATGTAGCGTAGATAAATTAGTTAGCATGCTAACCAATTCCAATCTCGCAGCCTGTCAATCTTCATTCAAGGACCAACTTCAAACAGCAGCAGCTCCCGTTTGCGATAGTCCTGCACTCGAGCGCGAAGGTGGATCTGCCGCTGACTGGTAGTCGCAGCGTTCTCGTTCTCGCTTCGAACGATGAAATAATGCGCGTCCGCCGGCACCTGGCGGACCGAACTCACGTATTCCAGTGGCGCCTTTATGTAAAAAAACACTGGCTGATACTCCGGATCGACGGCATAAAGCGTCTCGTTTGGTGGAACAAGAGCGTTTATATCGTCCGCGGCTTTCTTCACTTGTTGCCTGTTTTTAAGAACCACCGCCGCCACGGGGTACCCGATCCCTCCTGCTAGAACTCCGATGCCGACGAAAAGCGCGATGACTTTTTTCCATATCCCGTGGTCTGAGGTCCATTTCGGCCAAGGCCAGTGCAATGCATTCCCAGCACAGCCCATCGCCAGCAACCATGAAGCGGGTGCTATTAACGGCATAGTGTATCGAGGCAGAGCGCCCGGTACGAGGTTCAAAGTGACAAACGGTATTGCAATTCCCCAAGCGAGACCGCGTGCGAGACGTTTGTCAGTGTCGCTATGCAACTGTGAAAACCTGATGAAAGGAAATAACAGAACCCAGGGCAGGAAATAAATAAGACTGCGCGGAATGTTCTGAATCCAACTGGCGAAGTTGAAATCGCTGCCTTGAAGCCGGCCTGTGAACTGATTTGACCATTTCACAGCGGCTACATGCGTCGTAGTACTGTTCAGAAACGGAATAGCCCAGGCCGCGAAGATTCCCAGCATAACGACCAGTCCCACGAAATGGGCAGGATGGATGAGGAGCCGCCACTCTTTCAACTGCCAAAGGACGGCCAAGACGATCGCGTAAAAAAATAGAAGATGGATTGGACCTTTAGCCAGGAGTCCAAGCCCCAAAAAAATGCACGCCGGAATCCAAACCAGCCATGCGGATTTCCGTTGAACAAAAAAGCTTAGCCAAAAAATAATCGCCAGGGCGTAAAGCGAGACATATAGCGCCTCGATTTCGATCAATCTCCCCTTCTCGATCATCCCAATATTCGTCATCCAAATGAGGGCCGCGATAATCGATGCTCCCGAACCAAGGCTGGCTCGCGCTACCGTGACAAATGCAATGGCTACGGCCAGTACGAGAGCTGCCGATGGGAGGCGTGCCGTCCACTCGTTGCGTACTCCTAAAATCCGGAAAGACCCGGCTACCATCCAGTTCACGAGGGGCGGTTTTCGGAAATATGGGTTCCCGCCGACTTCGGGAACGACGTAGTTCCCGGTCTGCAACATTCGTATCGCCGGCAAAATTCGTCGTCCTTCTTCTCCCTTGATTGCAATAGAACCAAGCGCCGGCAAATAAACTGTCGCCCAGACCAAAAGCACGATAAGAATGGCTGGGATGCGCAAGTTCATTGGCTGCTGCACGTTCGATATTGAACGCCGAACGTCAAATGAAACAGAGAGTCAGTTGACGGGAATCCGCTGAGACGGTAAACTGACCGTCGAGTCCGCGCGCTGATCGGAGTGGGAACTGGCGTCCCACTCTTTTTAGTCTGCGGGCTGCATGTTTTATGAACGCAGAATTTATTGCGATGCTTGATTACCTGGAGCGGGAGCGCGGAATTAAACGCGAAATCCTGCTCGAGGCGGTCTCAAACGCGCTGCTCTCGGCCTCGAAGAAGAGCGTCAGCGCTTCACGCGAACTGCGGATCGACATCAATCCCAAGACTGGAGAAATCCGGGCTCTGGCAAACCTCGTCGTCGTAGACGAAGTCGGCAATCCCCAGGACGAGATCGAACTATCGAGAGCTCGCAAAATTAAGGCGGATGCAAACGTTGGCGACATAATCGAAGTCGAAGTAACTCCGAAGAACTTTGGCCGGATCGCGGCGCAAACGGCCAAACAAGCCATGATGCAGCGGATTCGCCAGGCTGAGAAAGAAATGATCTATGAGGAATTCAAAGACCGCGCGGGTGAAATCGTCAGTGGAACAGTACGCCGTTTCGACCGTTCAGACGTCATTCTCGATCTTGGAAAATTTGAGGCGGTTATGCCGCAGCGCGAGCGAGTGGTAGTAGAAGATTACAATGTGGGAGATCGGCTCCGTGCGTACGTCGTAGCAGTGGAAAATGGAATTCGCGGCCCCGAGATCATCGTGTCGCGCAGCCATCCAAATTTTGTGCGTCGACTGTTCGAACTGGAAGTAAGCGAGATCGCAGATGGCACCGTGGAAATTCGCGGCATAGCGCGCGAGGCTGGCTATCGCACTAAGATCGCAGTCTGGAGCGCAAATGAAAAAGTGGACCCGGTGGGTGCGTGCGTCGGCATGCGCGGCTCGCGCGTGAAAAATATCGTTCGCGAATTGAACAACGAGAAGGTCGATATTATTCGCTGGAGCTCTGATCCGAAGGACTACATCTTGGAAGCGCTCAAACCGGCAAAAGTGAAGAATCTCGCTTTCGATACGGAGAAAAAAAGCGTTCAGATTTCCGTTGATGAAGATCAGCTGTCCCTAGCAATTGGAAAGAAGGGACAGAATGCGCGGTTGACTTCGCGTTTGACTGGTTGGGAGATCAATATCGGTAAGGACACATCAGCGACAACTGTGGTGGAACAAAAAGTGGCGCAAGCGGCACAAACCCTAGCAAGCGCATTGCCTGTAACCGAAGAACAGGCGCTGGCCCTAGTAAAATCTGGTTTTACGAACCTGGAGGGATTGCGCGATGCGGATGTGCAGGATTTAGTGGATATTCTCGCGGTCGATGAGACGAAGGCGCGAGAGATTTACGAGGCCGTCCATCGGCAAGAACTCGTACAATAACCTGGCTCTGGTTTAGGAAAGCTCGAGCCATGAGCAAAATTTTAAACGAACAACAATGGCAACGAAGACGAGCAGCAAAACTGCAACGCGCAAACCGGCCGGGCGCGGGAGTGCTACTGCTCGCAAGCCCGCCATCTCAGCCAAAACAAAACTTCCAAAGCAGAAAGTAAAGGAAGACGTCGCGCACGCCGGTAAGCCGCCAACCTCTTCGCCCGCGAAATCAGGACCGGAGAGTTCTCGGCGTCCGGTCCGCGAAGCGGAAAGTGTTTCGCTAATCGATCGAAAAAAACCGAGCAAAAAGGCTGAAGACGGCGAGGCAAAACCAAAGCGGGCCGTTTTACCCCCGATTTCAAGAATTCGAGCATCCCTGGAAACACCGCCAGCGTCCCCGAAACCGGCGGCGCCGCCGAAGAGCACAGCTGCAGAACCGGCCTCAACCGAAGTGGCCAGCACAGTTGCCGAAGAAAAGCCTGCACCCCCGACAACGGCAGAACCCCCTGCCGGGGAAGAAACTGCTGCCCAGAAGGTCATCCTCATCAAGCCGCCGATTATCGTTAAGCAGCTGGCTACTGAACTGGGTTTGAAACCGCATCAACTGATCGCGGAGCTCATGGGTTACAATATTTTTGCCAATATTAATCAAACGATCGAGCCAGAAATCGCTTCGAAGATCGCCGAAAGCCATGGCTTTGTTCTCGAAAAGGAGCGCCGCGAAAAGGGAGGCGGCGTTCACAAGGTGGAGCAAGTGGTTGTCGCGCCCCCGCCGCCAGTCATTGAGAAGAAGGAGGAACTAAAGCCGCGGGCGCCCATTATAACGTTCATGGGACATGTCGATCACGGGAAGACGACGTTGATGGACGCCATCCGGAAAACGCGAGTTGCTGCGGGCGAAGCTGGCGGCATCACACAACACATTGGCGCCTACAGCGTCAGCCACAATGGAGCGACGCTGACGTTTATCGACACACCGGGGCACGCTGCCTTTACGGCGATGCGAGCGCGCGGCGCAAACGTTACTGACATCGTGGTTCTGGTTGTGGCAGCTGATGATGGACTCATGCCGCAAACTATCGAAGCGATCAATCACGCCAAAGCCGCTACGCACGTGAAGATCATGGTCGCAATCAACAAGATTGATCTCCCTTCTGCAAACATCGACCGAGTAAAGAAGCAACTCCAGGAGCAGGGTCTGACGCCGGAAGATTGGGGAGGCGAAACAATTGTTTGTCCTGTTTCGGCCACGAAAGGAACTGGACTTGACCACCTCCTTGAGATGATCGCGTTACAAGCCGAAGTCATGGAACTAAAGGCCTCGCCCACTGCGACGCCGCGAGGAACAGTGATCGAAGCACAGGTGGAAGCCGGACGCGGCCCCACTGCCACTGTCATTGTACAGATGGGGACGCTAAGAATCGGCGATCCTTTTATCTGCGGAGATTACAGCGGAAAGGTAAAATCGCTGCTGGATGACAGCGGCAAGCCCGTCAAGGAAGCTGCTCCCTCGATGCCGGCGAAAGTACTCGGGTTCACAGGACTGCCGAACGCTGGCGACGAGCTTCTTGTCATGGACTCCGAGCGCTCGGCAAAAACATTGAGCGAAGAGCGTTTGCTCGCCAAACGTACCGACAAATTGACCGTGCCCAAGCGAGCGACTCTGGAAAGTCTTCTTGAAGCGGCCGGAGGAACCAAGGTCCTGCGCATCGTGCTGAAGTGCGATGCACAAGGGTCGTTAGAAGCGCTGGTTGGATCATTAAGGCAGATCGAAAGCAAGAAAGTCAATCTGGAACTCATTCACTCTGCGGTCGGACCGATTTCCGAATCCGATATCCTGCTGGCAAGTGCCTCGAATGCTGTAGTCGTTGGTTTCAATGTGAAGGTGGAGAACATGGCCGTCTCCGCCGCAAAGAGCGAGGGCGTTCAAGTCAAACTTTACAGCATCATCTACGAGCTGCTGGATCAGATCAAAGAAGCAATGGCTGGTTTACTGGACCCCGAACATCGAGAAACTGTTATCGGACATGCCGAAGTGAAGCAGGTTTTCGAACTGAGCAAAGGCATCGTCGCCGGCTGTCTGGTGACCAATGGCCGCATCGCTCGCACGGCCCGCGCTCGCGTGCTTCGTAAACGGCAACCGGTGTACGACGGCGGCATTTCAACGCTTCGGCGCTTCCAGGACGACGTGAAGGAAGTGCGTTCCGGTCTTGAATGTGGAATAAAGCTTGGGGACTTCAGCGAATATCAAGTCGGCGACGTGATCGAGTGTTATCAACTTGAGGCGATTGCACAAAAATTGTGATTCGTTGGAAAGTTCGGAAGGCAAACCGTTGAAAAGATTTCCGAGGTAATCATTGAGCTTTTTCGCGTTTCAACCTTTCACTCATGAAACATCGAATGCTACGTATCAACGAAGTGGTAAAGCGCGAGCTTAGCGGAATCATTGCGCGCGAATTGAGTTTCGAAGGTTCTCTGGTCAGCATCAACCACGTGGATGTAGCAACCGACCTAAAGAACGCGCACGTTTTTGTGAGCGTTCTGGGACCCGAATCCGGTGAAAGCGTGGTCAGTAAGCTTTCCGCTCACCGGCCCGCGTTGCAAGCGGAGCTGGCTCGTCACGTCACGATGAAATATACACCGCACCTTATTTTTCATCTTGATAACTCGATCGAGCGGGGGACGCGGGTGATCGAGATCATGCAGCAGATAGAAACGTCTCAAAGCGAGGAGAAGTGAAGACTGTGGCCACAGCCTTGATGGCGCCCTATCATCACGAGCGGTCTGTTTTCTCAACTGCCTTTCCAGCGGTGCGGAAACATCGAATTTGGCCAAACAAAATGAATCAAGATGAGCGACTCTAAATTCCAGGAAATTGGCCGGATTCTACGGGAACATCGGCGCTTCGCTATTCTGGGCCACGTACGCCCTGACGGCGATGCTCTTGGCAGTCAGCTCGCGTTAGCGCTATCCCTTCAAGTACTGGGAAAGGAAGTTCGTGTATGGAATGAAGATGGTATGCTTGAGAAGTACTCCTTTCTTCCGCGGGCCCAGTTGCTCACCAAACCGCCCCAGCCTGCGGAGGATTTTGATGTAGCGATTGCGCTCGACACGGCCATTCAAAACCGTCTCGGCACTGCTCTCCCAGCCGTTCGGTCAGCCAAGATCTGGATTAACATCGATCATCATTTGAGCAATCCAGGTTACGGGGACGTTGCGTACATTGATTCCTCTGCGCCAGCTACAGCTGAAATCATTTTTCGACTCATCAAGAGCGAGAATTTGCCGTTCAATCGGGATATCGCCGAAAATCTTTATGCCGCGATCTCGACGGATACTGGCTCGTTCCAATATCCGAAAACGAGCGCTCACACGTTCGAGATTGCCGCGGAACTCATTCGCACGGGCATCGATGTGGGACGCCTGAGTCAATTGCTCTATGAGGATTACCCGCGGCGGCGACTGGAACTCTTGAGGGAACTCCTGCGAGTCATGCGTTTTCGGCGGGACGGTCGCGTTGCTAGTTTCGGTCTCTCATTGAAAACGGCCGATGAACTTGGCGTTCTTCCCGAGGACAATGAGGGACTGATCGATCACCTCCGAGCGGTCCATGGTGTGATCGTTGCCGTTTTCTTTGAAGAACTGTCTGATGGCAAAGTGCGTGTAAGCATGCGGTCCAAGACCGAAGTCGTCGATGTCTGTGCCATTTGCCAGAAATTTGGTGGCGGCGGTCACGCACTTGCTGCTGGTGCGCGCATTAGCGGAACGCTCCCGGAGGTGGAAGAAAAAGTTTTAGCAGAGGTTTGCGCCAGGATTGAGTCGCTAGGGAGCAACACCGTATTGAAATGATTTAGTTCCAAAGCCCAGCGTTGTACCTCCCTGGACTTTAACTCGTGCCATGTCCATTCCTTTTGGTCCTGACGGCGTCCTGCTCGTTGATAAGGCCGAAGGAATGACCTCGCACGACGTGGTGGCGTTGGTCCGACGAAAACTTCAGGTCAGGAAAGTTGGCCATTGCGGCACGCTTGATCCCATAGCCACCGGCTTGCTCTTGATAACCATTGGCCGAGGCACAAAGGTCCAGGACTTGTTAATGAGCGAAGATAAAGAGTACGCGGGCACCTTCGTCCTTGGAGTGACGACCGATACCCAGGATCGACAGGGCGAGGTCATCCAACGACGGCCAGTTCCAGTGTTGGACAAGACTCAAGTTCGTGCCGCATTCGAAAAGTTTCGTGGCGATTTCTATCAAATGCCGCCGATGGTTTCTGCGAAAAAACACGGCGGCGTTCCGCTGTACAAACTGGCGCGCCAGGGAAAAGTCGTAGAGCGCGAGCCGCGCCTTGTGCATGTTTATCGGTACACAATCGATCGAATCCAGCTGCCCGAGATCGAGTTTAGTGTGCTGTGCAGCAAGGGGTTTTACGTTCGTACTTACGCTCACGACATTGGTGAGACACTGGGTTGCGGCGCACACCTAGAATCGTTGCGCCGAACAAAATCCGGGCGATTCGATGTGGCTAATGCAATGAGTGTCGATCAAATCAAAGATCTGCCTCGCGAGGAGATCTTAAACAGACTCCTAAGTCTGCCAGACGTATCACGCATGCGGGGCGCTTGAAGATTTGCTGATGGAAATCCTTCGATCGATCTCGGACTTATCAAAATTAGGGGGCCCCATTTTTTTGGCGATTGGAGTCTTCGATGGTGTGCATCGCGGCCACCAGGCAGTCATTTCGACGTCTGCTGAGCACGCCAAAGCCGAAAGCGGCACCCCGGTAGTCGTCACATTTGATCCGCATCCGATGAAAGTGCTTCGCCCGACCCATGCACCGCATTTGCTCACTGCCACGGAGCACAAGATCGGGTTGATCCGCAATCTCGGAGTGCGGCATCTGCTTATCCTCAAGTTCGACAAAGCGTTCGCGGGAACGGAGCCGGAAGTTTTCGTTCAGCAATTGGTGATGCACGCAAAACCGCTGCGCGAGATCTGTGTTGGACATGAATGGTCGTTCGGAAAAGACCGGCGCGGAAATCTTGCCCTTCTCAGAAAGCAGGGCGCACAGTTTGACTTTCAGGTGGTTGGAATTCCCGCCGTTACGATCGCGAACGGGGAGCCCGTGAGCAGTACCGCAATTCGTCAGGCTATCGAGGCGGGTGATCTTGCGAAAGCTGCAGAGATGCTGGGTCGTGAGTACACGATCCTTGGTACAGTTGTGCCCGGTGAAAACCTCGGGAAAAAGATCGGCTTTCCCACGGCGAATCTAAGCGCTCACAATGAACAATTTCCTCCAAATGGAGTTTATCTTGCGCAGGCTACTGTTGATGGAACGACCTATCCTGGCTTGGTAAATCTCGGCTATCGGCCAACGGTACACAGCGACAAATCCGAGCGCGTGCTCGAAATTCATCTCCTCGATTTTGACCGCGACATTTACGGCAAAGAGATCGAAGTGCGTTTCATCCGTTATCTCAGGCCGGAACAGAAATTCGAAAATCTCGACGCTCTGATCAGGCAGATCGAACTCGATGTGCAGCAGGCACGCAAACTTTGCAGGACGTAGCTGACCCTCAGGCCTTTCTTCGGAAAGGTTACCTTTCCAAGGCGTGATCTCCGGACAGCGCGGCGGTCGCACCGAGAGCCGTAATGACAAGACCGGTAGCGAGAGCGAGCCCAAAAACCCATAAGACCGGCAGCGCCGCCAGGCGTTCAATGCTCACACTAACAAAGCGACCCCCGCCTGAGACCACATAGGCAAGTAGGCTCGCAAGGAACGTCATTCCCAGAAGAATGCCAGCACGCAGGAAATCATAGCGTCGCCCGGCCGGCGGTAACTGCTGCAACACCCGAGCAGTAAATCCGTCGTCGTCAATGTATGGCGCTGCTTCGCGCAACTGCCGGTCAAGCCAATCTTCCTGGTTCACCTGTTCCATATCTAATTAGTTCGGACCCCAATCGGCAAGCATTCGTTTCAATTTCTCGCGGCCGCGAAGAACATTCGTTTTCACTGTGCCAAGCGGGATATCGAGTACGCGCGCAGCTTCATCATGGGAAAGACCCTTCTGACAACACAGTAAAACCGCCGACCGCTCATTCAAAGGAAGCAAACTCAATGCGTGCATAAGATCGTGTCTCAAACCAGGATTGGCCGCGTGGGGATCGTGTTGTGTTTGGAGTTGCTCTTCATCAATTCCCACAAGTTCCTTGCGGCGGCGTGCATCTTCTCGGAAACAATTGTACGCGATTCGATATAGCCACGTGGAGAAACGCGCTTCACCCCGAAAACTGCGAACGTTTTTATACGCTCGCAGGAATGTTTGCTGCGCCAGATCGTCCGCAAGGGCAACATCGGCTCGAGTAAGTTGACGAAGCAGACCGCGCACGGCGGATTGGTGTCGTCGAACCAGTTCAGCGAAAGCATGCTGGTCGTCATCGACAAGAACTCGCGCGAGGAGGTCCGCATCACTCAGCTCCACGGCCGCAGATTACGGCAAACGCGGCGGATTGTCCCTCTTTGTATCCAGTTTCCATACAAGCAAATACCCTACTCCAATTAGGAACGGAATGAGTCCCAGCGTCCACGCGCCACCCTCCCAATCGTTCACAGCGCCAAAAAACGCCATCAAACCAATGCCAATCATTGTCAGGACGACACCTCGGCGGATATCGGAACGTTGCCGTTGAGCCGGTGGTGGATTCAACAGTGCCTCGGGCACAGGCTGTCCTTTTTCGACCATCATTCGAACGGTCTTTTGAAGAGCACGCGATCTTGAGAAACTGAAGTACATGATCAGCCCCACAATCAGAACCGGCGCTCCAAAGACGGTCAACAGCGTGATGGCGACAATCGGAATGACGAACTCCGGAATGTCTCCGGAGTTTTTGCTGCCGAGACGATCGAGTTCGTCCAGATCCTTGTCGCCTATTGTCACACCAAAATGCTTCTTGTGCTTTTTCCGAATCGACTGCTCAACCTTGCTTGCAGGCGTCGAAGTCGCTGAAATAGCAGCGGTTGGCGCAGGGGTAGTCGCAGTAGGAGCCTCCGTCGGTGTTTGAGCAAATACGCCTGTCGCCAGAACGAGGGAACAAAGATGAATGATAATGAGTTTATTCATAGTGACTGATTTGATCGTAGGATGCATTTCGCAGCCATTTTAGATTCAAGTATTTCATTCTTCCGAGGAGAATTAAAGGTTGCGCCGACCGTTCGGCTGGACATTATTTGTCTCCCTTTCCAGCCCTTGGTGAAGCACGGCTGGCAAGCAATACTGCGGGTGTAGCTCAGTGGTAGAGCGTCTCGTTGCCAACGAGAAAGTCGCGAGTTCGACCCTCGTCACCCGCTCCAGTTCCGAAGTTTTCGGGGCTGGAGCGAGGGCGCTGGAAGGTAAACGCCCCGGCCGAAACATACCAGCTTCGGAACGTTTCCCAAAAAAGGAGGAATTACGCCATACAAACGAGAGCCGTGTGCCACCCCTAGGATGGATCAGTGGAGCAAACTAGTTGACCCGGGTTGGCTCACTCGACATGAAGACAAGCTGCAATCGCAGGCACAGGAGAAACTTGTGATTGTCTCGAGACCTGAACGTAAACGACTGCGACTCGAGGTTGCCTGCGCGTCCCGCAATCTTGGTCAGAAACTTGTCGAAGAATTCGGCGGCCGCGTCGAAAGCTTGCCGCGCAATTGGCTTAAACAATTTGAAAATCTGCGAAAATCGAAGCCGCTCAAGATCGGCCATCGGTTGTTAATTTCGGCCGTGGCATCATCGCGGCCAAAGCGAGGATCAGTTTCGTCAATCAATTACCGAACCAAAGCTCCTCTCTCCGCTGCGCAACTTGTGATACCAGCGTCTGCCGCGTTTGGAACGGGAGAACATGCAACGACAGCAATGTCTCTTCGTCTTGTTGAAGACTTGACACGAAAATGGGAACGAGGCTGGTCGCTTGCGGACCTTGGAACCGGAAGCGGCATTCTTGCGTTAGCTGCAAAACGCTTTGGCGCGGACCGCGTGATTGGCGTTGATATCGACGCGAAGGCGATCTCCGTTGCGAAAGCGAATGCTCGCTTGAATAAAATCGGCAAAATTCATTTCCATCTGGGTGATGCACGGAGGTGGAAACCAGGAGTTAGGTGGGACATTATTGCAGCGAATCTGTATAGCGAATTGCTCATCGAACTATTGCCCAAGCTGAGACGGACGAAGTGGCTCGTTCTCTCGGGTACTCTGCGCAGCCAGGAAGGCAAAGTGCTTCGTGCCCTCCGACGGAACGGCTTCGGGATTGAAAGCGTGAAGCGGCGCGGAAAATGGATCGCCGTATCAGCTACCGTTAAAAACCATGGAAAAGGCTTAGCTGTTTGTCTAAAAACAAAATTTGCGCCGGGAAAGCCACCAGCTAGGTTCTAGTGGCCTTTGCGGCTTCGGGTTCTCTGCAGTTCACGCGGTTTAATCACGAGCCGCGGCACAAACTGACACTATGGAGACCGAACAACTCGCCTACGTTGCCGTGACGCCATATTCGATGCGCAAATCGCGCACCGGCGGCATAGTGGGTCGTCTGATTTCGCGTACTGGACTTGATCTGGTTGGCGGACGCATGTTCGCGCCGAGTCAAGAGTTAGCCAAAGGCTATGCCGAGACGATTGTTACCGAAACGGATCCGAGTCACCGCGCGACACAAGAACTAATCCGCGACTATGTGCTGAAGAACTTTACGGGCACAAAAAATGGACAGCATGCGCGCGTGCTATTCCTCATTTTTCGCGGCGCGAACGCTGTCGACAGGATCCATCACACCGTCGGACATATTCTGCACGAGCGCACCAGCGGCGAGACCATTCGCGATACCTACGGCGATTACATCACGGATGACTCTGGAAAGGTCACGTATTTTGAGCCCGGCGTGGTGGCCGCGTTCAATCCACAAGCGGTCGAGCGAGATTTAAAGCTGTGGGCGCAATTTTCAGATTCTGATGGAGGAATCCTGGACCGGGTAGTCCACTTCCCCGCCGATGCGCAAGTCGAAAAGACTCTGGTTTTGATCAAGCCAGACAATTTTAGGTTTCCAAATCTCCGACCAGGCGGCGTCATCGAGGTGTTTTCGCGCTCGGGACTCTCGATTATCGGATTCAAAGTTCATCAAATGAGCGTTGCACAGGCGGAAGAGTTCTATGGCCCCGTGCTGCCGGTTCTTGAGAAGAAGCTGGGCCCCGAAAGCGGCCGCGAAAACTGGGAAAGCATCGTCGAATTCATGGCAGGCCGAAAACCAAGCGAATGTCCACCGGAACAACGCGACGCCGCTGGCACAGAAAAGTCGATCGCCATTGTTTACCAGGGCGTGGACGCCGTGCGTAAGATTCGCGACGTGCTCGGCCCTACCGACCCGGCCAAAGCGCCACCTGGATCCATCCGGAAAGAGTTCGGCCAGACGATCATGATCAACGCCGCACATGCCTCGGATTCGCCTGAGAACGCGAAGCGCGAAATGGAAATCGTTCGTATTGGCGAGAATAATTTTAAACCTCTCATTGAAAACTTTTATCGGCGCTCATAGTTTGCGTTTCATTTGATCAATTCAATAACCAGCCCTTTTCCCATGGAAATCTCCGAACGTGCGGCTCAACTGAGTCCTTCGCTCACCCTTTCAATCGACAGCAAAGCCAAAGCCATGAAGGCCGAAGGTATAGACGTCTGCGGCTTCGGCGCTGGCGAACCAGACTTCGACACGCCCGATCACATAAAAAAAGCTGCGACCGAGGCTTTGGAGGCTGGCTTTACCAAATATACCCCCAGCGCTGGTATTCCGGAACTGCGCCTGGCCATCGCGGAAAAATTGGCGGCTGACAACGACCTGAATTATCGCGCGTCGCAGGTCATCGTCAGTAATGGTGCAAAGCACGCGTGCTACAATGCGATCCTCGCCACTTGTCAACCAGGTGATGAAGTAGTCATCCCAGCGCCCTATTGGGTCAGCTACCCGGAGATGGTCAGATTGGTAGGCGCCGAACCTGTCATTGTCCCAACAAGCGAGCGCAACGGCTGGAAAATGCGGGCTGAAGACTTTGAGAACGCGATGACTCCACGCACCAAAATGTTGATCATGAATACTCCCGGCAATCCAACGGGAGCGGTTTACACGCGCGAGGAATTGCAGGCGATTGTTGATGTTGCCGCCGAAGAAGACATCTACATTCTTGCGGACGAAATCTATGAGAAACTGGTCTATGACGATGCCAAACACGTAAGTATCGCATCGCTTTCGCAGGCAGCCTATGACCTGACGATTACAATAAACGGCTTCAGTAAATCGTATGCAATGACAGGTTGGCGTCTCGGTTATCTCGCCGCTCCGGAAGCTGTCGCCAAGGCAGTTGATTCGATCCAAAGCCATACGGCGTCCAATCCCTCATCCTTCTCGCAATATGGCGCACTCGCCGCTTTAAAGGGTGATCAACAGCCGGTGGTCGACATGCGCGAAGAGTTCGATATGCGTCGCCATTACATGTTCGATCGCCTCTCGAAGATTTCCAATATTACCGCAGTTAAACCGCAAGGCGCATTTTACGTGCTTGTGAATATCAGCCAGCTTGGTCTGACCTCGCAAAACTTCGCCGATCGGCTGCTGAGTAAAGCGAACGTGGCAGTCGTTCCGGGAGCTGCCTTCGGTGACGACCGAACCGTCCGACTCAGTTACGCCACCAGTATCGACGTGATCAAAAAAGGGTTGGACCGTTTCCAGGATTTTTGCCGAACGCTCTGAGGTGAAACGCGTTCTCCCGAACGCGTTCCTAATAAACTGCGTCTTCGGCGCAAAATTATTCTCCTCTTCGGAGGACCGATTCATTTTGCGCTTTCCTTCGTAAGACAACTACCATTCTACAATGCCTGGTTCTCTTGCGCTTATTTTTCACGCGCATCTGCCATTCGTTCGTCATCCGGAACACGAGCATTTCCTCGAGGAGGAGTGGTTGTTCGAGGCGGTGACAGAGAGTTACATCCCGTTGCTGCGTATGATGCAGCGGCTGATCGATGAAAAGGTGGCGTTCAAGCTCACCATGTCGCTCACCCCCACCCTCTGCGCGATGCTCCAGGACAACCTGCTTTGCGAGCGCTACGTGCGGCATCTCGATCTGTTGATTGATCTCGCTATGCGCGAACGACAGCGGAACCGTACCCATCCGCAGCTGCGCGAGCTCGCGCAGTTTTATCTCGCGATGTTTCAGGACACCCAGCGCTTTTTTGTCCAGGAGTACAAACACGATTTGCTAACAGCTTTTCGTGAATTGAACGACAGCGGCCAGTTGGAAATCATCGGCTCGGCAGCAACGCATGGGTTACTTCCTCTGCTGGATTCCGAAGCAGCCGGTTCGCCGGAAGCAGCGCGCGCCCAGATTTTGATCGGCCGCGACGTCTATAGAGATCTTTTCACTGCCAATCCTTGTGGTTTTTGGTTGCCCGAATGTGCTTACTGGCTTGGCCTCGAAACGATCTTGAAAGAGGCCGATGTTCGCTGGTTCGTTCTCGACGCGCACGGTTTATTGTTCGGAACACCCCGTCCGCGCCGGTCGATTTATGCGCCTTGCTATACGTCAGCGGGACCCGCGGCTTTCGCGCGCGACCGCAGCACAAGCATTCAGGTTTGGAGCGCAAAGGGTGGTTACCCTGGTGACACTGCTTATCGTGAATTCTACCGAGATGCAGGCTTCGACCTTCCGCTCGAACATTTGGGTCCCGTCGGTCAGGGTACCCGAAAGTTTTCCGGCATAAAATATCACCGTATTACTGGAGCTGGCGATGAAAAGGAATTCTACGATCCGATTGCCGCTGAAAAAGTCGCCGCGAGCCAAGCGTTTCATTTTGTTCAAGAGCGCCGACGTCAGATCCATCAAGTTGCTGCGGCAGGATTCGTTCCCATCGTGGTAGCACCCTTCGATGCTGAATTGTTTGGACATTGGTGGTTCGAAGGTCCGCGTTTCATTGAATGTCTAATTCGCGAGACTGCAAGGCAGAGGGATTTTCATCTCTCAACACCGAGTGAATACTTGTCGACGAATCCGACGCAGCAGATCATCGAACCGGCAGCTTCAACGTGGGGAGAAAATGGTTACTTTGAAGTTTGGCTCAACCCGACCAACGCGTGGATTTACCCGCAACTAAGTGTCGCAGCACGGAGCATGGGTGAACTTGCAAAAAAGTACACCGAAAACTGTAAACTGCTGACTGATCGCGTGCTGAAGCAACTCGCCCGTGAACTTCTCCTGGCCCAATCCAGTGATTGGGCATTTTTGATCAAGACAGGGACCGCTCGCGAATATGCAACCAGCCGTACGATCGACCATCTTTCGCGGTTCAATCGCTTACGCGACCAGCTTGCCGCAAACAATGTGGACGAAGAATTTCTTCGGGAGTGCGAGTTCCGCGATAATCTGTTCCCAAATGTAAACTGGCGTTATTATATCCCGTCGACTTGTCATTCGGAATGAAGTCAGGGAATCTCTCGCTGTTTTCTCATACTTTGCTCGATCAGATAATAAAATCTCGACACTGGGCGATATGACAGCAAAAGCCAGGATTTTGACTGTCATAGCATTGGGAGCCTCTGCTGTTTTGGCACAAGAATCCCCAACACCAACGGCCACACCAGTAGAGGCAGCGTCTCCGGGGGTCTCAGCCTCCCCGGCCGAATCTACTACGCCGCTGCCCACGCCAAACCAAACGCCTTCGCCTGCAAGAAGCGTCCGCATCAGTTTTGTGCCGCCGCCGTTGGAAGGCAGGATCAGCCTCGGAATCTATGACACAGCAGGCAAACTGGTGCGGGTCTTGAACCGGCAATCAGCGCTGGACCAATTCAAAATCGGGGCGGACTCACTGGTAACACAATGGGATGGAAAAAATGATTATGGCGAGGATGTCCCCGCCGGAACATATCATGCGCGGGGCTATTTGGTTGGTTCACTCAAGGTCGAAGACATCAGTCAAACAGCACCGTCGCCTGCCGAAAACAACGGTAAAACCGTCAGAGTTAAGCTGGCGCCAAATCCTTTGGCCAACGACAGACGTGCGATCATCGAGCTGACTGGGGGCTTCGACAGCCATGGAAGTTATTTAAAAACGAACGACGATCTGCCATTGTTGACTGTAAACGAATCACCAAATTTGGTTGGGGTATCAATTACGAAGGATGGAGAAAAATCCTTAGACATCTGGCAGACCGATGGCACCTCTTCCCGCCAGTTTCGCATTTCAAACGTCGATCAGATGATGGCGTTCGACTGTGGCCAATTCGAATTGAAATGAGCTGCCCCGGCGGTGCGATAGCGCCGCTACAAGTCTGGCTATTGGACAGAATCTCTGCTAGTTAACGCCAATGCCCGCTCCTGAGTTTCAATATACAGTAGCCAAGACTGCCAGCCTTAGCGGCACCGCCCTGCATACCGGTGACAAGGTCACGCTGAAATTGCAGCCTGCGCCGGTCGACCATGGAATCAAATTTAAACGGAAGGATTTGCAGGACGAGCCGACGATCGATGCGAAGATCGAAAATTTAAAAACAGTTGAGCGCGCGACAACGATCGGTGAAGGCTCGGTGCGTGTGCACACAGTGGAGCATATCCTGTCTGCATTGTCGGCAATGGGCGTGGATAATGCCATCGTGGAAATGGACGCAAATGAGCCCCCGATCGGGGATGGAAGCGCACAGCCTTATGTTGATCTCATCAAGAGAGCTGGGGTTACCGCGCAGGAGGAGCCACGGAACTTTTTCGATGTGCGTGAGCCCATGCACGTTGAAACGAAAACCGGGGCGCTGCTTGTTGTTCTACCGGATAATAAGTTTCGTATCTCATGCACGCAGGCCGGCCCTAACAATCGGTTCACGCAATTTTTATCGATGGAAGTGACACCCGCATATTTCGAACGCGAGATCGCTCCGGCGCGAACCTTTGTCTACTACGAAGATGTGAAGCCACTGATGGACAAAAATCTGATCAAAGGCGGCAGCCTCGAAAACGCAATTGTGGTACGCGGGGATGCAGTTTTGAGCAAGGAACCTTTGCGTTTCAACGATGAATTCGTCCGGCACAAAATCCTCGATATTATCGGCGACCTCGCGCTGGTTGGACGTCGAATCCGAGGTCACGTAGTCGCGGTTAAACCGGGTCATGCAACGAATGCGGATCTGGCTCGATTAATCGTACGGGAACAAACACGCAGAAGCGCGCTGGCTGCTCCGCGGACAATTCCAAGCGGCGACGGAGGTCTCGATCCCGACCAAATATTGGAGATTCTGCCACATCGTTTCCCTTTTTTAATGGTGGATCGGATTATCAGTTTCGAAACGGAAACCAAATGCGTGGGAGTCAAAACAGTCACCATCAACGAGCCATTCTTCCAAGGGCATTTTCCAGGACATCCGGTGATGCCCGGCGTCATGCAAATCGAAGCCATGGCACAGGTCGCCAGCATCCTGCTATTCAAATTAGCAAAAACCACCAGCCGTATTGGATATTTTATGAGCGCGGACGCCGTTAAATTTCGAAAGCCAGTCCTGCCCGGTGACACGATTTTCGTCCACGCGGAACTGACAAAGTCGCGTGGCGAGAGGCTGGCGAAAGCGAAATGCCATTGCGTCGTGAATGATGCAGTTGTTTCCGAGGCCGAACTGATGTTCACGTTCCTCGATAAATGAGCGACGTGCAGATCCATCCCACAGCGCTCGTCGATCCATCCTCCGAACTCGGCCCTGGAACCGTCGTGGGACCGTATTCCATCATAGGGCCCGATGTTGTGCTCGGGTCAAACTGCTGGATTCAACATCACGTTACGCTGTGCGGGCCAATGAAAGCCGGCGAAAAAAATCGATTCTATGCCTATTGCTCCGTTGGCCAACAGACGCAGGATCTAAAATATCGCGGCGAACCTACGTATCTGGAAATAGGCGACGAAAATACCTTTCGCGAATTTGTGACCGCACATCGCAGTACAACAGCCGAAGGTAAAACACGGATTGGCAATCGCGGGAATTTTCTCGCATACAGCCATATCGGGCACGACTGCACCGTGGGCGATCACGTCATTTTCTCCAACAACGGCACCCTGGGCGGCCATGTTCACGTCGGGGATTACGCCGTGATGGGCGGTCTTACAGCCGTGCACCAATTCTGCAGGATTGGCAGGTTCGCCATCACAGGTGGCTGTTCGAAAATCGTCCAGGACGTTCCTCCATTCATGATCGCTGACGGCAATCCCGCTGAAATTCGTGGCGTAAATTTGATCGGGTTAGAGCGCAAAAACTACCCATCTGAAAACGTGAAACTGATCAAGGAAGCGTTCCGGCTGATTTATCGCTCAAAATATAATACCCGCCAGGCAATCGAAGCCATGCAGAAGGAGTTACCGCAAGTGGAGGAAATCACCGAAATCATCAAGTTCATCGAACAAAGCGAGCGCGGAATTATTAGATGAGATTTCAACCGCGGATTACGCGGATAACACCGGCCGGAACACAAGCATCTTCGCTTTGGCAGCATGCGGACTCCCCAGCCTTGGCGTTTCACGGACGTTCGTCGGAGACAAAGAACTGAACTGATGGGAAGTAATTCTTTTACTTTGGCCGGCCGAAATCCGGTCAAACTTTTTAGCGGACACGAACCCTACTTAGGAGCTTGGCATGTCAAACACCAATCCACTGAAAGCGCGTCACGCGATCGATGTGCTACGCGCATCAACTCACCACCTCGGAGCAGCCACAAAGGTTACCACTAATTTAACTGAGTCCTAAAGGCTCTGCACGAAATGGATAAGGCTTTGGACAAAGAAGATACAATTCAAAAGCCGGCAAGTAAGTCAGCGTTCAAAAGAAAGTCACAACCATAGGCTCGATGCCCGTCGTTCTTGCCTTACTGAGAATTAGGAATCTGGCTCTTGTAGAAGAGCTCGAATGGCAGATAAGCCCCGGCTTTGTAGCGGTGACCGGAGAAACTGGCGCAGGCAAGTCGATCATCATCGGTGCGCTTCAGCTTTTACTGGGCGAACGTGCGGACAAATCGGTGATTCGCACAGGAACGGACCTTTGCACGGTCGAAGCAGTTTTTAGCGGAAAAGATCTACAAAGGTTGAATCCGATGCTTCTTGAAGCCGGGGTCGAACCGAGTGATGAGGAGCTGATCATCAAGCGAAGTTTCTCGGCCACGGGCGGTACGCGCCAGTTTATCAATGGCTCGCCGACCACACTCTCGGTTCTGAAAAATCTCGGCGACCTGCTTGTAGACCTTCATGGCCCGCACGATCACCAATCGTTACTCTCGCCTGAGACGCAATTGAGTTTGCTTGATTCTTTCGCGCGCACCGAAGCACAACTGGCTGAATTTCGAAAGTATCACCGGCAATTGCAGACATTGGTCGCTGAGCATGCCTCACTCGAGACCGCGGAAACAGCGCGCGAACAGGAACTGGAACTTCTTCGTCACCAAACTGCGGAGATTACAGCGGCGAATCTTAGCCCCGGCGAAGAAGAAGAAATCGAAAAGCGCTACAAGCTGGCGAGTAGCAGTAAGCGCTTAATTAAACTGGCCAGCACCATCGTCCACACGCTTTCGGAAGCTGATGATTCCATCCTGTCGCGGCTCGCGGAAACGCAGCGCCTGCTACGAGACTTGGAAAAAATCGACAGCTCGATTGGACAATTTTCATCTGCGCATGCCGCGACCGTTCTCGAGCTTTCGGAAATTGCGCGGGAGCTGTCGACTTACGCTGAGAAACTCGACCTGGATCCGCAGCAACTGGTTTCGCTGGAGCAGCGGGTTTCGCTTTTTGAGACTCTGAAGCGGAAATACGGCGGTTCGATCGCTGACGTGATGGCGTTCGGCGAGCGCGCAGCGGAACGGATGCAGAAAATAGAGGCACGCGACGCCGAGCTGGAGCGGCTCTCAAAAGAGATCGAGGCGGTTCGCGCGCAAATGAACCGCTCCGGCGAAGCGCTCCGGAAACTCCGAAAAAAAGCCGCACCGAAACTTTCTCAAAATATTCGACATGATCTTCGTGATCTGGGATTCCGGCAGTCTGAGTTTGAGGTGAGAATAGGCGCACTCGACGAGGCGCATCCCAAGGGGTTTGATACGGTGGAATTGCTTTTTTCGCCTAATCCAGGCGAACCGCTGAAACCGCTTCGAGCAATCGCTTCAAGTGGCGAAATCTCTCGTTTGATGCTGGCGATTAAATCAGCGCTCGCGACGCATGACGAGATACCTCTACTGGTGTTCGATGAAATTGATACCAACGTCGGAGGAGAGATCGCGAGGGCCGTTGGAGCTAAAATGCATGCATTGGGACGCGATCATCAGCTCATTTGTATCACGCACCTGCCACAGGTGGCTGCGGCCGCATCTTCCCACTTCGTGGTGACAAAGGATGTTTCGCGAGGCCGTACGTTCTCCAGTTTGCATGAAGTGATTGGGAAAGGACGACAGGAAGAGCTAGCCCGGATGCTCGGTGGCAAGAGTGAATCAGCGCTCAAGCTCGCCGCGAGTTTGCTGAAGCAGAGGTAATTACCGAAGGCGATCTCAAAACCGCGATTATTTCATCACTATGCCAAGCGGTAGAACAGTTCTTCCAAAAATCTCATTCAGCACTTGAGCTAGTGCGGCATAGATCGCAGAGAAACCGCAAAAGATTCCCTCGTATCCGGTGAAATGCTTGAACGCGGGGCTGGCACTGGTGAAGTAACCAATTGCGAGAAGAAAGAAGAGAATTGTTAGAGAACCAAAAACCACTTGCCCCGCAACGTGTAATCGCAATGTGCCGACAAACATGACAGCGGTGAATAAGCCCCACATGGCCAGGTACGCAGCCATAGCCGTGTCATTTGAAGGCGTAGCCCAACCCAGTTTTGCCAGAATGATCAGCATTACGAGCGAAAACCAAAATAGACCGTAGGAAAGAAAGGCAGTGGTAGCGAATGTGTTGCCTTTTCTCCACTCCATAATACCTGCAATAATCTGGGCAGCGCCTCCATAGCAGATTCCCATTGCCAGAATCATGCTGTTTAACTCATAGAAGCCGGCGTTATGCAGGTTTAAAAGCACAGTCGTCATACCAAAACCAAGCAAACCTAGCGGGGCAGGATTTCCGGTCGTGTCCTTGATCTGAGTCAGAGATTCATTCATCGCACAACAGTCTGACGAAAGAAGGTTTGAAAGCGCAATAACAATATGGATCTCCGCAAAAACGCGCGGCCCTAACGATTTAACTTGTCGGCGCACGGTAGCCGAAATTATCTTCTCTGTTTTCTGTATGATTCAGCGAGATTATCTCATTATTGGTGGCGGCATCGGCGGCGCCAGCGCCTGCGAAGGAGTCCGCCGTCACGATAAGCGCGGGAGCGTAACGCTGGTCGGCGGCGAAGTATTTCCCCCTTACAAACGCTGGATTCTTTCCAAGGATTTTTTGCGGGAAAGAGATCCACAGCCCAGGAAATTATTCGAACCTAATGAGGCTTGGTACGAAAAACACAAGATCGAGACCCGCTTCGGTACGGTGGTAACACAGTTCAACATCGATCGCCGGCTGGCGGTGCTTGCAAATGGCGAAAGCATTGAGTTCAACAAAGCGTGTCTGGCTATGGGCAGTCGTCCCGTGCGTCCAATGGTTGCCGGAACAAATCTCGGCAACGTGATTTATCTGCGAACCATTCGCGACACTCTGGCTCTCAAGGAAATGGCAAACCTTGAGAAAGGCATCATGGTCGTCGGCGGTGGATTACTGGCTTGTGAGGCTGCAGCCAGTCTGCGGATGATGAAACTGAAAGTCGGTCTCATGCATCGGGATTCCTATTTGCTAAACCGCTATATCGATTCGGAAACTGGCGCCTGGCTCACAGAATATTTCGACAAACATGGGGTGAATTTGTCGCTGGGCGAAAGCCTGAATGGCTTCGAGGGCAAAACAGTTTTGCGAAATATCCAGACCAAAAGCGGAAATCGATTCCCAGTCGGTCTCGCAGTCGTTGCATGCGGCGCGGAACCGAATCTCGATCTTGTTCGCAACACCCCGCTGTCAGGCCCGCACGGGTCGCCTGTTACCGAATATCTCGAGACAGAAGAAAAAGGAATTTACGCGGTAGGCGACCTGGCATTCTATCCCGACCGAATAATGGGAGGCGTTCGGCGCCAGACCCATTGGGATAATGCTAGGAGCCAGGGGTTGGTTGCGGGCGCAAATATGACCGGCAAGAAACGCATCCGGTACGAGCAAGTGCCCTATTTTTGGACGGAAATGTTCGATTTGCGCATGGATTTTGTCGGCGATTTCAGTGCGCTGCCGACGCGCGTCGATCTTCAGGGCAACTTCGCCAAGAAAAAATTTACCGCCCGCTACTATCAGGGAGACAAGCTCCGGGCGATGCTGCTCTGTCAACAAGCGGCGCGAGACGTGGACGCGGCGAAAGCTCAGCTACGCCAGGCTCAAGGTAAGTGAATAGTACAGGCGCTTTGTGTCCTCCAGTGCCGGGAGCGTGGCATTCATTCGCCACGCACGGAAACATAGACGCAAACCTCCACCGCCGAAGGCGCGATTCATAAGAAGGTTGAGCGCTTTTAGTGCTCGTTCGTCGGCGGGGCCAAAGGTCCGGGGGCGATACCCCCAACGGCATTATAGCTCTGCGCCTTTATCCCTGGCATCCGGCCTACCCCTCGGAGGAGAGTTGGCCCGCATCGCGCGCATACCAGTCGACCTTGCGTGTCACATACATCACGATCGCCAGCACGATGAACAGCGCGATTGCACCCATGAGTAAAGCGTAATCTTGCTGACGCAACGTGATGTAAAGAAACGTGTAAACACCGGCCAGACCAGCACCAATCATCAGCGTTCGCGCACCGCCGCCCAGGAAAAATCGGCAATACCACGTAATCAACGCAGTCGAGGCGATCGCCGCAATCAAATAAGCCCAACTAAAACCAATAAATTCTGAAATCGAGAGAAGCAGGAGATAAAACAGGCACAGCGCCGCGCCGACCATCAGATATTGAAATGGATGGATTTTTTGTCGCGCGGTGACTTCGAAGAGAAAGAACGTTGTAAAAACGAGCACAAGGAAGAGCACACCATATTTGATCGAGCGTTCGACGTAACGATACGCGTCCAGAATCGACAGAAGCTGAACACCGAATCGGGAATTCGTCACCGATGGAACAGTAAAACGTTCATTACCTGACCGACTGGTCCACGATTGCGGATAATCGCGGCCGTAATATGAAACTTTCCATTTGGCATTGAACCCGTCGGTACTGATCGAGCGGTCCGCCGGCAGAAACGCACCGCGAAAAGCCGGATCAGGCCAGTTGGATTTTAAAGCGGCCTCATTCTGAACTCCAAACGGCGCGAAGTAGATCCCTTCGCTTCCGTTGAAATCCAGTGGGATGGAAAATCGAATTTCAGTGCCAACAGGTTGGTCGCTGCCCAGGAATGCGGTGGCTCCGGTCGTGTATCCGGGAACTTGCGAGCCCGGCAGCAAGGCATGTTTGCTGCCACCCCAATCGAGCATCAATGCTTCTCGCGTTCCCCGTAAGTCGTTCACCGCAATAGTGACAAACGCATCTTTCCACTGCACATCTTTTAGATCAATCTTTAAGGGCCCGAAATCGGGCGGTGCAAACGTGCCATCCAACTTCACTTGGGCGCGAAAAACCGCCGCGTCGTAGATGCCACGATGCAACATCTGCGTTCCCACGTCGCCAGTGATATGAAGCGTTTCCGGAAGAAAATATGCAACCGCCGTGCCGTTCTCTTCTACTTCCCGACGCTCCATTTTCCCATCAGGTGCGGCGACGTCCTTAATGGTTTTGAATTTGTACTGGTAAGGGATGCCAAGCACCGGGCCAACCACATTTTGTTCGCCGCCCCAGGATGAGGTGATATCGGCCACGGCTTCGGTTCGCCGCTGCAACCGTTCCCTCAACACGCCGGTAATCATCGCGAGCGGGATTAGCAGCACGAGCACGAGTGCCCCGACCCCCACCAGTTTGATCATGGTGCTATAACGCTTGCCAAATGATGGCTGCGTTTTTGGCAAGGGCGGCGGGGCTATCTGGCCTTCAGACATGCCGCGATGTTGAATCAGAGAAAGGTACTCACGTCAACGCCCTTATTCTGCGGCGTCCGGCCTACCCATGCCGTTTGGTCCGGCAGCCAACGATGGCTGTACGCTTAGCGGACTCGAGACTGTCGTCGAATTTGCGCCGCTTCGCGCATGAAATGGGGATTGCGGACTACTTTCGGAGCATTTCCTGGGATTGAATCGGTTCGAACAAAGAATGATAAACAATCAATCAGGCGTCTGCCGCGCCAGTTGATTAATTCCTGGCTGACACAGTGCAACCCAGCCTGCGCGCATAACGATCGAAAAACTTCAGCGCTCATCGTTGGATTGCGGTGGTGTTCCCAGTCAAGAATCTTCAGCTTGCGAAGCAGTTTACGCACGAACGCCGGAAAACGTTCCGACAACGAGCCTTCGTAAGCCTTGAGATTGGAATGATGAATAAACCCTTTACCGCCGACCTTTAATGTTCTCCGCAGTTCGCGTAGGTATGCCTCAACAAGTTCGCGCCGCAAATGCACAAATGAGTCGAAACTGAAAACAAAATCGACTGAAGCATCAGGAATCATTGACAACGAACGACCATCGTTGAGCTCACAGTGCACGTGCGAGTCCGCTGCAAAACGCTGGCGACATGCCTGGATACATTCATCGGAGGCGTCGATAGCCCAAAGTTGCTGGCAGTAATCCTTCAGGTAATGCGTCCACCGTCCAAATCCCGGCGCAATTTCCAAAATCGTACCACTTGGCAGGCAATCTTGAATGCGCGGAAGAATGGTGCCGGACCATTGCCCGGCGGAACTACCCCAGGGCTCAGACCATTCCTCGCCTGCGTCTTTCCAATCGTACTTGGTTGAATGGCTTCGCATAGCTGTTTTGGCTGAGGTGTGGCTGGGGCCGGAATCGAACCGGCGACACGTGGATTTTCAGTCCACTGCTCTGCCAACTGAGCTACCCAGCCGTTTGCAAGTATCTCTCGCCGCCCTCGCTAATGAGCGGGCTGCTACTAAAGCAGAAATCGTCCAACGCTCAATGCACAACTCAAAACCTGCACGGCAATTCCACGGCACTCCGCAGTATCCGCAGATAATGGTCACGTGAAATTTCTATGCCGCCAAATTGCTGCAAATGCGGAGTGAGCCATTGTGTATCAAGCAAGGCGAATTTTTGGGCACGCAAATGGTTTACCAGCATAACCAACGCGACTTTCGATGCATCAGTCACGCAATGAAACATCGATTCGCCAAAAAAAGCGCCGCCGACCGCCACGCCATATAGGCCCCCTGCGAGCAGGTCTTCCTTCCAGGCTTCGACCGAATGCGCGTGACCAAGCTCGTGCAGCCGCGTGTAACTTTCAATAATCTCAGAATTGATCCAGGTGTCTTCCCTTTTCGCGCAATGTTCGATAACTTCCGAAAAACCTTTATCCATCGTGGTTTTGAAGATGTTTTTTCGCATAACGCGCCGCAGAGCATGTGGCACATGAAAATCTTCCAACGGCAGAATTGCCCGTGGATCTGGCGAAAACCATTGGATCGAGTCGTCCTCCATGGCCATTGGGAAAACACCGAGCCGATAACCTTGTAACAAAAGTTCGGGATCGATCATACCCGTGCCAGGTCAAGATTAAGTGTTATCACGTGAAGATATCGACTGGTTTCAAGGAATTGTTGGTGTCATACCGCAATCCACATTGCAATAGATCACAGCATTCATAAAATATGCGGATGAAACGCATGTCGTTCTTGCTCGTGATCGCATGCATCGCGGTGGATGGCTGCACCGACCCTCTCGAGCAGCGCACAACGCAAGAAGTTCAAGGTCAGTTTGAACGCGGTGTGACTGGTCAGGGAACGCTTGGTCCCCTGGAACGCCCAGCGGGCGATCCTGCCGCAGAACATGGTGTCCCTCAAACTCATCCGTAGCCGCCTCAAAGATGACCGACACACCGAAACATTCGAAGATTCTCATTCTTGATTTCGGCTCGCAATACACCCAGGTCATCGCGCGGCGAATCCGCGAATGCCAGGTTTATTCAGAGATTATCTCGTTCGACACGCCTGCCGCTGAAATCGCAGCGCTTCGACCGAATGGGATAATTCTTTCCGGCGGCCCGGCGAGCGTCTACGATGAAGGCGCACCGCAACTCGACCAAAATATCTTTTCGTTGGGTATGCCTGTGCTGGGCATTTGCTATGGGCTGATGCTAATGGCGCATCATTTGGGCGGACGCGTGATTTTTACGGGGCGACGTGAGTACGGCGCGGGTATCCTGCACATAAAGACTGGCTCGCAACTCCTGGCAGGATTGGGCGAACAACTCGATGTTTGGAACAGTCACGGTGACGAGGTCACGGCATTGCCAGAAGGTTTTCGAGTCATTGGGACCACGCAAGGCTGCAACTTTGCTGCAGTAGAGGACCCGGAACGAAAGCTATATGCATTGCAATTCCATCCCGAAGTCGCACATACGACGCGGGGCAGAGAGATCCTTCAAAATTTTCTGTTTCGGATCTGTCACTGCGCCATGGACTGGACGATGGGATCATTCATTGATCATGCCTGCGACCAGGTCCGAAGACAGGTCGGCGATCAAAAGGTCGTTCTCGGCTTGAGCGGCGGCGTTGATTCGTCTGTGACTGCCGCGCTCCTGCACAAAGCCATCGGCGATCAGTTGACCTGCATTTTTGTCAATAATGGACTGCTCCGCGCGGGCGAGGAGGAAATCGTGCAGCGCGTGTTCGGCGAGAATTTTCACGTGCGATTAAAATATGTGGATGCTGGCGAGCGTTTTCTCGCCCTGCTCAGAGGAGTAACCGATCCCGAGAAGAAACGGAAACTGATCGGCAACGAATTCATCAAAGTGTTCCAACATGCTACCGAAGACCTCCTGGAGCAGGACCGAAGAAACGGCGAGGGAAAACACGGCGGCTACAAATTTTTAGCGCAAGGCACTCTCTATCCCGATGTCATTGAAAGCGTGTCCATCCAAGGCAATCCCGCTCAAGTGATCAAAACTCATCACAATGTGGGTGGGTTGCCTGAGAAAATGCATTTCGAACTCGTGGAACCGCTGCGCCAATTGTTTAAAGATGAAGTGCGCCAGGCTGGATTGCAGTTGGGTTTGCCAAAAGAAATTGTGTACCGCCAACCTTTTCCCGGACCTGGTCTCGCGGTACGAATTCTCGGCGAAGTGACGCCAGAACGTTTAGCAATTCTGCGCGAAGCGGACACGATCGTGCAAAGCGAGATGGAGGCGGCGGATTGGTATTACAAAGTCTGGCAGTCCTTCGCTGTCTTACTTCCGGTTCAGTCGGTTGGCGTGATGGGCGACCAACGCACCTACGAAAATACGATAGTGCTTCGCATTGTCGAAAGTCAGGACGGCATGACTGCTGATTGGGTGCGACTTCCGTACGAATTGCTGGCGCGCATTTCCAATCGAGTCAGTAATGAGGTGAAAGGCGTCAACAGGGTCTGCTACGACGTCTCGAGTAAACCACCCAGCACGATCGAGTGGGAGTGACGCATCCCCGGTGGTTGGCCGTGTAGGACGGAGTCTTACAAACAGACGAAAAATCTTAAAAAATCGTTGACACCGAACGTGGTAAGGGGTGCATCCTGATTGGAACGGAGGACCCAAACATGAAGATTACCGGATTAATCGTGATTGTATTGATGATAGCAGTTGCTTTCGCTCCTGCGGAGACAAGTGCTCAGAGCAATAAAAAACAAATTTATTCTGCAAAGTTAGTTTCGCCGCGTTTCGGACAGGTTGTCTATCCCGGGCAGCAAGTCAGGATTGAATGGACCGCTGCATTCCCCGATTCGCCAAATTTACATCTGTGCGAGATGGAGATCTGGCTGTCATTGGATGGCGGCAGAACATTCTCCACCTGCATTTCGCCCGTTGGTGTAAACGTCAGGTATTTTGATTGGACTGTTCCGAACATACCGACTAACGCTGCTGTCCTGGACATTCGGTTTGGCTGTGAAGTTTATTACCCCGAAACAGCCAGTCCGCAGCCTGCCTCCACTTTCGTGATCGCCCAGCACGCGCCGCCAATCCATTGACTTGGCGCGAGGCGCTGCAATTCGCAGTAGAAGCCCGTACGATCCCGCCATTGGCGCGGGGTTCGACGCAGTCCAAATTTTCCGCGCGCAGTCTATTTGGTTTGCAGGATGGCGTTGAGAAACTCCGAGAAATCCTTGCCGTTGCGTGCTGCGAGATTGAGCGAGTCCAGACGCGGGTTCATTGCCGCCTCGGGAAGCGCAACTCGGAATGAATTGGCCTGGTTTGTAAAAACGATTTCATCCCACTGAATCGACGAAATCTCGTCATTGAACCGAGCCACAGCGCGTCCACGAAAGAACGCACGCGTGGTTTCCGGAGGATTAAAGATAGCTGCCTTGATTTCCTCCTCGTTCGTAATCCGCCGCATCAAACCTTTTCGCAGCAGCTCGTAGTACAGTCCGTGATCGAGATCAAGATTGTGATACTCAAGGTCGATGGACTGCAGCCACGGATCTGCCCACGAAAGTTTTTCGTCCGCCTGCAACGCATCCAGCAAGAACTTCTTGGCCGACCAATCGACCCGATCTCGCGTCGACATGACGTCCCGCTCCAGGTCGTTCAGCACATTCTCCCACTCCTGCAATATCCATCTGCAATCTTCGTTCTGGCCTTCATCTAGTTTGCTTGCAGCGCGCAAATAGATGCGTTGCACGTCGATGGCAGAGATCTTTCGCCCGTCTTTCAATTCGATGATCCAATCGTAAGTTTGGTCCCGGCTGATCGATTTGTTTGCATCAACCGGTTGCGCAATCTCGAGCCCGGGCACTTCTCCACGCTCGATCAAATCGAGCATCAGCGCTGTCGTTCCGATCTTCATTGCTGTTGCCCATTCGCTCATATTTGAATCGCCGAGAATGACGTGAAACCGGCGATAACGACTCGCGTCCACATGAGGCTCGTCACGGGTATTGATTAGCGGTCGACGGTTCATCGTATCAATGCTCACGACCACGCTGAAGAAGTCGGCACGCTGCGAAATCTGAAAAACGCCAGGCTCGCTTTCCGAACTTTCAGCTTCAATCCCCATCTTGCCAGCACCTGCAAAAATCTGGCGCGTGATAAGAAACGGCAGCATGCCGGCGACGATTCGATCCCATGCCACGTCGCGTTTCATGAGGTAGTTGTCATGACAGCCGTAGCTGTGCCCGGCAAAGTCCGTGTTGTTCTTGTAAAGACGAACTTCAAATCCAGAGGTCAACTTCTGGTTTCTGCGTCGCGCGCACTCGGCCAGAATGCGTTCTCCTGCTTTCTCTTGTGCCACGATCTGCTGAAGAGTTGTGCACTCCGGGGTAGAATATTCCGGATGCGCGTGGTCGTTGTAAAAGCGCGCCCCATTTGAAAGCACCAGATCGCTTTTGATTTCCTCGAAACTAAGCGGGCGCCGCTTGTCGATCTCGTAATAGGCCGATTCGTCGGTGTCCTGAAGCAATTCTCGGGCACGAAATCCCCTGGCATCAAGATGGGGATCTTCCAGATCGTAATCCCACTTCATCAGTGCACCGTTCTCGGTGTAACGGCGGACCAATTCGATCGACTCCGCCACGACATCAACGGTCTCTGCGCCGCCAAGCGTGATACCGTATTCCGTCTCCAGTCCAAAGACGCGTTTCATCACATCCTGCTTCCCAAAAACCCCCAGAGCATATGCGGACAAAGATCGATCGACCGATGCGGCGCAGTGGCCATTTTCTCCTCGCGGCTCAGATCACACCAGAAATTGCCCGTGCTCGCACGTCAGAGATCGGTCTAACGGGCGAAATCTTTACGACGTTCTCCGGGTCGTAATCAATCAGCTTGAGCCAGTCTTCAGTAATGTCGGTTGTCGGAAAGATATCGTTCTCTATGTATTCAGCGTTAAAGGCCAACTGAAGGTCCGTTTCCCGAATTCCTTGTTCCTGTTCAGTGGCGATAGCACGCTTGATAGCCATCGCTTTTGCGCGTTCCACGATCGAGGCAATAATGGCGCCGCTGATAAGATCGCTGCGGTAGAGCGTTTCCTTGCGTCCGCTACGCAACGTCACTTCCAGGAATTTGTTTTCGTCGCGACGCGTAAACTGCCAATTCACAAATCGCTCGATCAAATGCTCAATCGATTCCGCCAGGCCCTCCGCTTCTTTGCCAAGTACACCGTCATAAGGAAGATCGTCCGTGAGATAGATGCGGTAGATTTCTCGCGCGCCTTCCTTATCCGGCCGACTGACCTTTATTTTTCGGTCGATCCGGCCTGGGCGCAAAATTGCAGGATCGATCAGGTCGGCGCGATTGGAAGCGAGAATAATAACAACGTCGTTGAGCGAATCGATTCCGTCCATCTCCGAGCAAAACATCGGCACTAACGTTGAAAGAATATTTGAATGACGCGATGCGCGGCGTGTGCCGAGGATCGATTCAGCTTCGTCTATAAATAAAAATGGCATGAAACCTTCACCGCGTTTCTCGCGAGCCGTGGAAAAAATCTCACGAACCATTCGTTCCGATTCACCCACCCACATATTCAAAATCTCGGGACCTTTGACGTGCATGAAATATTCCTGCATTTCGGCGCCCGTTTTCTCGCGAAGCTGCCTGGTCAAATTGTAAGCAGTCGCTTTGCCGATCAGCGTCTTTCCGCACCCGGGTGGGCCATACAACAGGAACCCTTTCGGCGTGGCATGGTGAAATTTCTCGAAAAGATCAGAGTGCAACAGCGGAAGTTCTATGGCGTCCTTGATCGCCTGTAGCGCTGTCTCCTGACCACCGACTTTTTCCCACGGCAACTCCGGCACTTGATCCAAGTAATGCTCGTGAGACTCGGTGCTCGACAGCATCTCCAAGGCCATCCGGTAATTCGAATCAACACGGACTTCGTCCCCCGATTTCAATGTGGAGTCCATCAAATCGGCGGAGCGCTGTAACACCATGGATTGTAACCCGTGCTCTGAACCGACGCGCAGGCGGTCCTTGCCGATTACTTCTGTGATCTTTGTCACCGGACCGGCGGTTTCAAATCCTAGATCGCCAACGATCACGAATGCTTCATTAACCAGAACCCGAGTACCTTTTTTAAGTTTCGCAAGAGGGATCCGCGGGTCGACGTTGCAATAATAATCGGCGCCGCCCACGACGATGTGGGCCGTTTCTTTCGAAGTAGCTCCCAGGAAGGTGCCGATGCGGTTCGCAGGAGAAGTCACTTTCTTGACCACTTCTTCCAGCTTCTCGATCATTCGACGCGCCTCGACCATCGTTTCCTGTTGGTCGGAGATTTCCGGGCGCAATTCTAGCAGATCGCGCCGGACCGGATCGCCCGGAGGCAACGACGCGATAATTCGATCAAATGAATCGAGAAGATTGTCCGGACTCGAGTCCCCAACCCCGCCCTGAAGTCCCTCGCTGCGCTCGTCACTCATTTATGGTTTGGGTCAATCCGCCGAACCGTATTTCACTATAGCGTTTATTAGCAGCGTCTGCAATGTTCACGTGGCAAGATTTGGGAAGTTCGACGCACGTCGTACTAAAAATGTTCAACCATCAAACCGATCGGGCTGTGCCAAAGAGCTTTTGACCGCCGTCTGGACCCACAAGGCAGTGTAGCTTTTCACCGACGAGATTTTCGCGTCGATTTCTCATTGACGGGACTGGAGAAATCGCGCCAGGGAGAAAACTTTAGTCTGGTCGCTAGCATAGTTGCGACCGAAGAGAGCCGACCTTACAGTTTCGCCTTTACCGGGAGCCTTAGCTCAATTGGTTAGAGCGCCGCCCTGTCACGGCGGAGGTTGCGGGTTCGAGCCCCGTAGGCTCCGAATTGTTTTATTCAACGCCGCATAATGTGGATCGACAAAATGCGGCTTTGATGCCGGGCCAGTAAATAATCCACAAATGCACCGATGATTGAGTTCGGTTTATTGCCGAGCCTGGTCACGACACGGCAGATCAGCGTGTTGCTGCGGGCATGCCATTCCAAATTAATTGCGCCATGCGCAGTCTCACTATGAATTTTGGCCCAGCCATGTGGGCGACCGGGGCGCTGATGTTCGGTCGGAATCAAATCAAATCCCCTGAGCTGCGGATCGGTCATGATTTTGTTGCGTAATGATCCGCGTCCGGTCGCGATCACTTGAATTACTGTCTGCACGCGCAACAGATTCAGCAGGAAAACCCCAGCTTTGGCAATGTTTCTTTGCGTAGCTAGTTCGCTGCGCCCAAGATGTTAAGGCTTCCAACAGCAGAACCCGCCCCGCAACCGCAGCGAACCATCGTTGTCAAAGTCGCCTCGGCGTCGGATCAGACAAGAGTCGTCCGCTTCATGGCAGCAATGAGCGGTACATCAGGTATACATCCACGTATCCCTTTTTAGGATGACGAAATGCGACTGGCAATGTGCCGACAATTTTAAAGCCAAGCTGTTTCCATAATCGAATCGCGGACTCATTCGTCGAAACAACAAAATTAAACTGCATGCCACGAAAGCCGCGGTGACGCGCTTCGTTCAAACAATGTTCCGCCATCGCCCGACCGATCCCGTGCCTTCGCGCACTGGGAGAAACCATGAACCCGGCGTTTGCCACATGAGAACCGCCGCCACCCTGGTTCGCCCGCAAGATGTAGGTGCCGACGATCCGCCCATTGCTCTCGGCGACATACGTATCGGTGTTCGTTCCGCACCAATATTGCAAGGCCTCCCCACGTGAGATGTCTGGATTTATCGCGTACGTATCGCCCAGAGCGACAACCGAATGAAAGATTTTCCAGATTGAATCGTGATCGGCGTCGGTTGCATGTCGAATTTTCATTGCTGCAATGAAAGCTGTGATTTGTCAGCAACGTGCAAGCCATGCTCCTGCTGCGGCTACCTTTTGCTCCACCCGCCAGGAACCTTGGATTGTCCGGCCCAGATCTTGCACTGTTCCTCGCACTTCACTTATGGATCTTTTCAATCGCGCAGCGGTTGCTGCATAGGCGTCGCGTTCAAGAAGGATGACCGTGTGAATACCATAGGTCTCCAAAGCCCGCTGCAATACCAAACGAAACAATTGTCCTTCCAAGGAGTGGGCACGAATGTGCAAGTTCGCGATCGTTGCAGGATCGACCTTGCTTCCAACCACAAGGCAGGCCCGCGCCATCGAATAACCTCTTTGCCGATATTCTGAAAGAAGATCGCCGATTGATTGCGTCGTCACGCGACGCACAACGTTGGCGCGGCGGTTGGTTTTCCTCGCGTCGGTTTCAAGTTGTCCAAAGTCAGCGTGGTAAGGCTGACGCGTTTCGGGATATTTCGGATCGGACAAATGGATTGCACGGGTATCAACAACCACAGGCGAATCAATTGAACCCGTAAGCAAGACCACGGCTGCCCAGCCCGATTTGACGCGGAATCCCGCAGCCGCGGTCTGCGCTTTCATCTGCCTTGAAATGTAACAGGAACCGTCGCCACCCACTCCTGGCCCGGAGCGGACCTCCATTGCCGAAGTCCTTCAATTGCTGCTGAATCAAAGTAGGGGTTACCAGTGGAATTTATGACCTGCACGTTCGTGACGTTGCCTCTGGTATTGAAAGTTAAACGGAACCGACCTGTGATGGATCCGCCGCGCTGAGACCTGCCACGTGGGAATGCTGGCGCGGGCGCATAAACCAGGCGTGGTTTCACCGTCGGGTGGGCCGATGGAGTGGGTGTAACAGCAGCCTCAGCTACCTCGGGCCATCGTGGTTTAGCTTCTGATGCAATCGCAGCAAGCAACGATTCGACCGCACTGGCCGTTCGAGCCGTTGGTTTCTCGCCGGCGGACGTTACCACACCCACAACTTCTCCATTTTCACCCACCAGGGGGGCACCGATTGAATTGGACGAAATTGAGCCTGCGACCTCCAATCGTTCGGATTGCCGTTTTAAGATCTTCACTTCGCGCGGCGTTCCATCAGTTCCGGCCAATCCGCTGCCTACGATTGCGACTCGTCGCTCGGTTTCGAGATCTGGATTCGCATTCAACTTCAGAAATGGCACATATTTCACATCGGCTTCCAGGACAGCCAGGTCTAACGCTGAAGACGTAGAGAGGATCCCGGTCACATTATGAATTCTGCCATCCGCCATTTTTGCCACAGCGTTGACCCCGTCTTGGGTTGCATGCGCTGTGGTGATGAAACGCCCATCCCCTGAAATAAAAAAAGCAGTCTCGGTACGCAGCAATTTGCCCGACGAATTAAATACTGTGATCCAAAAGACTGCCGGCTGAACGCTGTTTTCCAGTCGTGATAAATCGAAGGCCGGACGCTGGATTCCCGACGCGGATTGCGCGGGGCTGGGCGAGGCCGATGCACTTGGCGATTGCGTCGAGGTGGAAGCCGATGGTGATTGCGCGGCTGGTTCGCCGGCGACCTGGCTGGTCGATTTTCGTCCACATCCCGCAGCTGTGAGAATCATCACACAAAACAAGTATCCAAGCGTACTCGGGAATCGTCTCATGGCTTGGCCATCGAGTGTGAAACACGGGCTGTAGTCGAATCAAGCCGACAAAACCGAATTGATGAAGGGGAGCACCTCCTCCCATGTGCGCGCATCGAATTCCAGGAGCGGAGAACCTTCAGCGCCGTTTAAAGAACTGCACTGCTCGCTCGTGTTTCTGGGCCGCGGCCTTTGTCCTGAATGTTCCCAAATTCCGACGCTTTCCCGTTTTCGGACTTTTCTTTTTTGAGTACAACCGATATTTGCCGGACTTTAATTTCCTGATCATGCGGTCCTATTTGAAATTTACGGCGTAGGCACCGGGGCATTTGCACGTGCTCGAACGACGCTGCAGTAACAAAGTATGCCCAAAGCAACGAGAATCCCCAAGTCCAGGGCCAGGTGGGTCGGAAAACTCCAGTTCTGGCTGGCATGACCGAAACAGCCGCAGGTAATGTCAAGACCGCGCACTTTGGCGGCGATCGTGGCGGCGAGAAATACGACAACAAGCCCAGTCAAAATTGACAATGCTCCCCGATAGAAGAGGCGAAAGATCAGTGCGAGTCCGCAAAAAATCTCCAGCCACGGCAAATAAAACGCGAGTCCGACTCCAACACTCCAGGGCAGTATTTTGTAGTGATCGATGTCATGGGCGAGTTGAACCGGATCGATGACTTTCAGTACGCCGGCATAGATGAAAATTCCGGCAATGATGAAATCGACAATCCGCCAGATGACGTTTCCAAGCGAAAAACGCATTTTATTTATTCTTCTTCACCCAGCCTTCCCAGCCGCCCTTCAATACAAATACATCGGGAAGCTGTGCCTCCTTGCGCAGGCGTTCAGCGACCTCTCGGGCGAGATCGCAACTTTGCGCGCTGCAATAAACAACGATCTTTTTTCCCGGCGCCCACGCAGCCAAAAACTGCGGCAGCAATTCGTTCCAGCGATCTTCGTTCAGCGAAATCGCCCCTGGCACATGATCACGGGCAAACTCGTCGTCAGGACGGGCGTCGACCCAAATCGTGGCGTCAGCCCACTCGCGGGTCTGCTCGACGCTCACCATTTCCGAAGCAGGAATTGGTGATTGCCACGAGATCTTGTCTCGAAAATAAATCGCCTGCCCTACACAGGGAATGAGAGCGAATGCCCCAAGCAACAGCGCTTGGCTTGGAAGCGAAAATTTCAATGCGTTTGACTCGCAGGCGCAGGCGGACGAGGCGGGGCCGTTGGAGCAACTGCACCTGGCGCTTTCTGAATAGTTGGAGCACCAGGGGCAATCGGCGCAGTCGGAGCAGTCGTGATACGGGCCGTGGCGTAAAATGTCTTGGGAGAATTCTCGGATTGAATCGTCAACGTAGACGCCGTCTGACGGTTCGTGTCGTTCGGATGCACATCGATTTTGAATTGTCCTTCGCCAGTTTCTTCTACTTTGGTCTGAAAGTCAGGACTGGACGAAGTGACTTTGATGTGTTTCACGCTGAAATCTTTCCCGGCATGGACATTGATCGTCTTCGAGTCCGCTTTATCGCCCTGCTTCCAGAACACAAAAGTCGGATTGATCTCCAATTCCTGCGGAATCATCGCCTTGAGTGTGAGCACGGTTTTCTGATTCGCAGCCTCGTCTGTCTCCACTGTCACGGTTTTGATCTGCGTGCCGGTGCGATCGCCGATATTAAAGGTAGCTGTAATCTCGCCTTTTTCGCCGGGGCCAACCTGCTCCTTTTGGGTTTGCGCGGCCGTGCACCCGCAGGATGCGTGGACGGACTTAAAATGAACCGGGGTCTTGCCGACGTTTTGATATTTGAAATGACCGATAGCCTGTTTGTCGCCGCGCGCGGGATGAAGTTCGACGGCAGTTTGCTCCCATTTGAGTTCGGCCCGCGCGGTCAGGCAAAAAATGACCGACAGTGTAAGAGTGACAATTTGGGTTTTCATCTTTTTGAATAGAAGCGCGTAATATAATCAGAGACGGCTTCCCGCCAAGTCCTAGGTGATGTGCCCGTCAAACCCATGTATCTGCTCGTGGAAAGCACCGAATAGACCGGGCGGCGCGCGACCCAATTCGGCATGTTTTCTAACTTTCCCGCGCTAACAGTTCTCGCTTTGAGAGGCACGCCTGCGTCGCTGCAACAATCCAACGCCCACTGCGCGTATTCCTGCCAACTGCACTGCCCGGTGTTGGCGAAATGCAAAACCCCGCTGTAGCCACTGGCGTCCACTGAAGCAGGCTTTCCGCCGTTGATACCGGCTCCAAAAAAACGCGGAAGGATCTTCGCGATATCCAGCGTGTAGGTAGGCGCTGAAATTTTGTCAGCTACCGCATCGAGTTGCTCATTTTCCTTTGCGGCCTTTATCATCGCGTCCACGAAACTCGGACGGTCCGGCCCGAACACCCAGGAAACCCGCACCACAAGATTCTCGTGTTGGGCAGCCAGCACATTTTTTTCCCCAGCCAGCTTTGATTCGCCGTAAACGCTGATGGGACTAGCCACATCTTCTTCGGTGTACGGCTGGCGTTTTTCCCCATCGAATACGTAATCGGTGCTGAAGTGAATCATCCTGGCGCCCTTTTCCTCGCAAATCTCGGCCAGAACGCGCGGAGCCTCGGCATTGATGAGGAACGCGAGTTCCGGTTGGGTCTCGCAGAGATCAACTTTTGTGAAACCCGATGCGTTAATGAGGCAATCAAAACTTGTGTCTTGCAGTTTTTCCCGGACACCATTCAAATCAGAAACATCGAGTTGCGCACGATCGAACCCCCTGACGTCAAACTTATCTTTATATTCGCGCAACAGCGCCGCACCAAGCCGCCCACCTGCGCCCAAAATTACGATTTTCATATCTGCCCGCCTAAAACTCCGATGTTTTGGCCAGTCTCTGAATTGCGAAAGTGATTCAATATCTTCCAGCGCGCTCCAGCAAAGGCTGCCACCACGCCTGGTTTTCGATGTACCACTGAACGGTTTCATCGAGCCCCTCGCGGAAATTGCGGCGCGGCTTCCAGTTGAGTTCGCGCTGCGCAAGTGACGAATCAATGGCGTAGCGTCGGTCGTGCCCTGGCCTGTCGGCGACAAATGAGATCAGGCTGTGCGACTTGCCAAGCTGGTTGAGAATCATTTTTACAAGATCGAGGTTCACCATCTCGCCGTCGCCACCAAAATTATAAATCCGGCCGGGTTTTCCTTCGAAAAGTGCGGCTACGATCGCAGCGCAATGATCCGTAACATGGATCCAATCGCGAACGTTCAGCCCGTCTCCATAAACGGGGAGTGGTTCGTCACGTAGCGCCTTGATGATCATGAGTGGAATCAATTTTTCGGGAAACTGATAGGGCCCGTAATTATTGGAGCAGCGGGTCACCAGCACTTCCTGGCCATAGGTCTTGTAGCAGCCTAGAGCGAGCAGATCTGCCCCGGCTTTGCTGGCCGAATACGGCGAACTCGGATCAAGCGGGGACTGTTCGGTGAACTTGCCAGTGGAACCCAGGGAACCATAAACTTCGTCCGTCGATACTTGTATGAAACGTTGGACGCCGTGCCGCCGCGCGCAATCAAGCAACACGCTCGTTCCAATGACATTGGTGTGAATAAAGTTCAGCGGATCGTTAATGCTCCGATCCACATGCGATTCAGCGGCGAAATTGATAACAGCATAAAATTGATGCTCCGTCATTAGCGCGTCCATCTGATCGGCGTTCGCGATATCGGCTTTGAAAAACTCGTACCGTTCGCCATGTTCCTCGACCACGCCATCCAAATTGGCGAGATTGCCCGCGTAAGTGAGCACATCCACGTTGGTCAAGTACGCGGGCTTGTAATGTTGCAAAATATACCGAATAAAGTTGCTCCCGATGAATCCACAGCCACCGGTTACAAGGATGCGCATGGCAGCGCGTACTAGCAGCGGCCAAGGCGGCGCGCCAGCAGAATATTCACCTGCAGCTGCGGGGGTGGGCAGTTACCTCGAAACATGGAAAGCCCGCCTGGCGGAAACAGGTTGGACCCCATGGTTAATCCTGGGTCTTGCGACGTTCCTGCGTTTCCTGCTGCTGGGTATGAAGCCACCGCATTTCGACGAAGGCATCAACGGCTGGTTCGTCGATCAGGTCATGCACAACGGCTTTTATAGATACGACCCGACGAATTATCACGGTCCGCTTCACTTCTACATGCTGCTGCTGTCGGAGAGTTTGTTCGGCCGAAATATCTGGGCGCTTCGTCTGCCTGTCGTGTTGGTGAGTATTGGCTGTGTTTGGCTCATGCTGAAATTCGAGCCGTTGGTGGGGCGAAATGTGAGTCGAATTGCAGCGCTGGCGCTGGCAGTTTCGCCGGGATTTGTATTCTACGGCCGTTACGCCATTCACGAAGTCTGGCTCGAATTGTTTTCGACGATGTTCATCCTGGGCCTGCTCGGTATCTGGAGATTGGGAAAGGTAAACTATCTCTGGTACGCGGGAATGGGACTGACGGGGATGATCCTGACCAAGGAAACGTACGCAATTCATGTCGCATGCGCAGTGATTGCGGTTCCGGTTCTGATGGTTTCGCTCGCACTAACCCGCATTCCCGATGCGAACCACGCAAAGCAAACATGGAGCTACATCGACCTACTCATGGTCCTCGCCGTCGGCGCAGCCGCGATCGTTGTTTTCTACTCGGGCTTTTTTCTGAACTGGAATGGAGTCAAAGGCTTGTATCAAGCTTTCAAAGCTTGGACCGAAACTGGCGCCGCCGGTCATGGTCATGAAAAGCCATGGGATTATTGGATAGGATTAATGTTGCCATCCTTTAAATGGGGCAACGCTGACTTTCTTGGATACGAGTTGCCAATGCTGGCAGGATTAATTCTTTGCCTGTTTTGTCAAAAATTTAAGAACCTCAGTGTTCGTTATCTGGCAATCTACGGAGTGGGCAGTTTGATTGCTTACAGTTACGTCAGATACAAAACGCCATGGTGCATTATCAGTTTTGGATGGCCATTCATGTTTGTGTTTGGCGCGGGGATCCTCCTGGTTCGCCCTAAACATTTGAAGATCGCCTATCGCGCGATAGGCGTCATTTTGTGCATTTCGCTAGGCTCTTCTATTTGGCTGAATTACTTCCGCTGCAGTTCGCCCGAAGAACCTTATGCTTACGTCCAGACCTACAACGACATTTTCAAATTCACCAAACCGCTTCTCACATTGGCCAAAAAAGATCCGGCTTACTATCATCTAACTGGCCATCTCATACGGTCCAGCGTTTATCCGCTCCCATGGATGCTCGGAGACTTCGACAGAGTGGGTTATTACGAAGGAGGAAACATGCCAGCGAATCTCGATGGTGACTTTCTCCTGGTGCAACAAGACAAAATCAAACAGGTAGAATCTAAATTGAAGGGCAAATATTACACCGACACGCTTACTATTCGAAACTACCAGGATCTTTCGAAGGCTTACTTCAAAGCAGAAATCTTCAAACAATTTTTTCCCGGCAAGGCCCCGGATTTTGCAGGCAAGCCGCCTGCGGCTAATCCTGCGACATCTCCAGGTCCACGCTAGGCAACGTTTGTTTCGATGAAGCTCCTTTCAGCAGGCCTAAGCTTTGTTAACTTTTCGGTTGTTTGTGGCCTCCTTCTGGGGATGGCCGGCAATGGGTTGAATGGTTTAAGCGCGGCTCTTGCGCTTGTATGCGGTCTTGCGTTTGCCGTGGCCACATGGATCGGGACTTGCGATTCTGCCAAAAAATTTGTTCCTGAAACAACGGACCCGTCCAAGCCGACCTGGCGCTACAGAAAAATCTGGTTCTGGCTTGTAGCGGCAGTTTTCGCGCTGTTTGCGGTGCGGTCTTTTTGCTGGTTGCTCTATATCGACGGCAGCGAATTGAAGATTCAATCGCCGAATAACCTCGGCGACCTTTCTCTGCACATTACCCTGATCAGGAATTTCGCGAATGGCGCTCAGGTTTGGCCGGACAGTCCGATATACGCGTTAAGCAAGCTGAGATATCCGGCGGGAATCGATTTGTTCAACGCTTTACTTTGTCTCGTTCACGTGGATCTCATGCGCGGGCTGGTTTGGGTGGGACTGCTCGGTTCGCTGGCGACTTTTTATGCTTTTTTTCGCTGGGGCGGCACCTTTGGAGTTGCAGGTTTCTTGTTCAACGGCGGAATAGCCGGGTTTCAGGTTTTAAAGACCTTCAAGTTTTTGGATTATCAGGGCGGCAACAAGATCGCCTGGAAAAGCATTCCACTTTCCATGTTCGTAACGCAGCGCGGATGGCTTTACGCCATTCCAGCGGCGTTGGTTCTGCTGTGGCATTGGCGGGAGAAATATTTCTCTGATACGCCAATGTCGTTTATTCGCCGAAAGTCGGCAGCCCCAGAGATTGCCTCGCCTGAAATGGCCGCGCAGCCCGAGGTCAAAATGGAGGCCACCGAAACGCAGGCCCCTGTAATTGCAGATGAGAATCCTGGTCTTCCATTCGACGGCAATATCCATGGACAGCGGAAAGGGCCTTTGCCTTTTTGGGTGGAGCTCTCTCTGTACGCGTCCATGCCACTTTTCCACGTCCATACCTTTATCGCTCTCACCATCGTGCTGGTCGTTGCGCTGTTTTTCGAGAGGGTACGCTGGCCCAGAATTTTCAGCGAGGCGCCCATTCGCAAACACGTTGTTAAACTGCTCGGCGCCGCTTTCATCCCGGCGACGTTTTTCGTCTGGCTGGTAACTGACCACTTTCACGCCAGATCAATGGTAAAATGGCACCCGGGCTGGGTACAAGATTCCACTGACTTCGGCGCTCCTTTCTTTCGCCTGGGCGGCTCCGCCAATTTTGGGTCTGCTACCGGTTTCGGCGCCTTGTTGCAAAAAACCTGGAACGGCCTCGTCGCGCCATTCTTTCAGTTTTGGCTCACGAACTTTGGCTTATGGGTTCTGCTTGTACTGGCGCTGGTAGGGCTTTGTGGCTGGCGCGTTTGGAAAAGCGGCTGGCGTTGGGGCAAAAAACCTCCAGCCGACGTCCTGTTCGTGCTCTCTGCAGTTGTAATTTTTGGCATTGGATATTTTGTTCAAACGGCGCCGTGGGATTGGGACAATCTCAAGCTGATGGTGTGGGGTTATTTCTTGATTCTTCCGTTTCTGTGGAGCGATTTGATTGAGCGGTGGGCTTTACCTGAACGAGCAGTTACCTGTGTCGCCCTGTTCGCCTCAGGTTTTGTGACTTTGCTCGGCGGCCTCGCGGCGGGACACCCGGGTTTTGGATTAATTGAGCGCGCGCGACTAGACGCAATTGGCAGTGTGGTTCGGCCTTTGCCAATCGAAGCCCGTTTCGCGGCGTACCCGACCTACAATCACCCACTGTTGCTCCAGGGCCGAAAAGTCGTCCTTGGTTATCCGGGGCATTTGTGGACTGAGGGATTTGATTACGAGGCTCCGAATAGGCAGTTGACCGCCCTGATGCGCGGCGCGCCGAACTGGCGCGAGGCCGCGAAAGCTCTGGGTGTGCGCTACATTTTCTGGGGTCGTGATGAAACCGCAAATTATCAAGGCAGTACACGTCCGTGGGAAACGACTGCGCATCGGGTCGCATCCGGTGACTGGGGCGCAATTTACGATTTGGTGCCTGAATCGTCTTCCCGGTAGCGCCTAAGGCGCAACCGGTGTTTCAGGAGTCAGATAATTTCTCCGCGAAGCGGCGATTTTGCGACGCACTCGAAATGGATGAGCAAGGAAAACAAAATAGATCGCGTTGACAAGATCGGCCACAGTGGAAGGAGGACTCGTTAGGCGCAGCGCACCACTGCGCAAAATTGCAAAAACGTTTTCAACAGTCAGTACGGATGGCATGGGGATGCTGGTGTAATGGCGCCCAAAAGCGTGGAGTCGATGCGCGTCCGACGTGGCGATCAACGGTTTATTAAAACGTGAGGCGACTCTTGTGGCCCGACGATTGGGATTGAAGAGCCCAATGTGAAAATGGCAAAATTCGATCGCGTCAAAGCAGTCTATCTCTTTCAAGAGTCGCGACCCAATCGACCCGCCAATCACGTAAAACGGGTGAGGCGCAATTGTAAAGACCGAGTCGCCACGGCGCTCCCGTAGCCGCCGAAGGTCGTTAAAACTTTTCAGCTCTGCTGTTTCTTCGGGAGTTACGTTCAGCACGATCACGTCCGCACCTTGGATGCGCATTTCCGCAGCAGGGATCAGTAGAATCCCCATCGCGGCTGCGTCGGCGAAAACTTCTTCTCGATTGAAAACTGCATCGTGCAGAGTGATCGCAAGCACTCGAAAGCCAAAAGTGCGGGCACGCTCAAGCAATTGATGCGCGGAATAATCCACCGCGTCTTTGGGGTCGTCGAGCGTATGGATGTGCAAATCGACTTTGATCCATTCTCCATTCTCGACGCTGGTCGTGGTGCTTCTCATGATCGCGGGTGATTCAGCAAGGTAACCGCTGATGAATTGATTTCACGTGGCGACACCCGCATTTATTTGTGCGAGGTCGTTCGATTCGCCTTCGGCAGTCGCAGTCTCACCGCGATTATGCGTTGAGTTGCCAACGAGCTCAGATTGAGGGAAGATTTTCGCCAGTTTTAAAGCCAAAAAGCTCGGGTGGTGGAATGGCAGACACGTACGTTTGAGGGGCGTATGCCGAAAGGCATGCGGGTTCAAGTCCCGCCCCGAGCACCATATCCGGCCTCAATTTGCTGGTTCGCCGGTTAGCTGTGCGACTTCACTTTGATCGTTTGCAGCCGTTCGCTTTTCTAAAAAATCGCGGGCCATGGCGGCAAGGAACGCCTTGCCCGCCAGGTTCCACAGATCGATAAGAAACCACTGGATCGCGCACTCTCGATTTCCGAGATCAGGCATTTGGCTTTTAACAACCATCCCCTGGGGAGTGCTATCGCGAATGGCTGCGACTACTTTTCTGGCCAGTTGAATTCGTACAATCAAATGTAAATACTCGCGATGGCTCAGGTTAGGCCATGAACCTTCATGAATGAACGCGGCGATAGCTTTTTCAATCGCTGGCTTTGCCAACCCTTGATCCATTCTCAGTGACGCGACGCTCTTCTCATCAGCAACACGCGGCTGTCCGATCTGCTTAGCAACGCACAATTCAAAGTAGACATTCTGTGCGGCCAGACGGTTGTCCCACGCTTCCAGGTGAGGGTCCTCCGATGGCCGATGAGGCACGCGAGGTGGAGGTTCTATCACACTAACCGACTGATACCATTGATGCCACTCTTCGAGCGTATGCATGTAGAAACAATCCCGAATTCTTTAACCACACCCTCGCACAGGCGAAATGATGGGAATTGCGTTCGTAGCCAAAAAAATTCCATAAGGCGAGAAAAAAAGTTATCCTTTCTGACCAGGCTTCTAAAGGTGGATCGGCCTCTTCGAAGACGATTTTGATTAACCCAACGCGCAGCTATCAGGGGAGCGTGTATTGATTCGCCTGCCCCCTGAGGACGATACGTTCCACTGACGCCTCAGCGTGGTTCCAAAGGAGGCGTGCCACCAATTAGAACTTTCCGGGCTCTTGCCGTTTCGGTAGGCTCTTCCGCACTATGGATTCGCTTTATCTTGTCGGCATCGCGGTGCTGGCGCTGTTTGCGTTCGTGCTGGCAGTCGTTCTTTTCAACTTTTTCGGACTCTGGCTCAGGGCGCGGATCGCAAACGCGCCAGTGAGTCTTGGAAAGATGGTCGGAATGCGTCTACGGAAAGTGCCTGTCGGTTTGATCGTGGATAATCGCATCACAGCAGTCAAAGCCGGGCTGGACGTTCGAAGCGATCCGCTTGAAGCACATTACCTCGCCGGCGGTGACGTGAGCCACGTCGTCCTTGCTTTAATTGCGGCGGATAAGGCAGGGATCTCGCTCGATTTTAATCGGGCATGCGCAATTGACCTTGCCACGAAGGGAACCGGCAAAACTGTTTTGGAAGCAGTGCGTACGAGTATCAATCCTAAGGTCATCGATGCTCCTAATCCGGCAATGGGTCGCGGAACGATCGACGGTGTCGCACAGGATGGGATCGGCGTGAAAGTCAAAGCGCGGGTCACGGTGCGGTCGCATCTCGATCGGTTCGTAGGAGGCGCGACTGAAGAAACGATCATCGCACGAGTCGGGGAAGGTATCGTGAGCGCGATCGGCTCAGCTCATTCGTACAAAGAAGTTCTGGAGAATCCGGACCGAATCTCCAAGACAGTCTTAGCCAAAGGTCTCGATAGCAATACTGCGTTTGAAATCCTTTCAATCGATATCGCCGACGTCGATGTAGGGGATAATATCGGCGCGAAATTGCAGACCGAGCAGGCCGAAGCTGACAAACGTGTTGCGCAAGCCAAGGCTGAAGTCCGCAGGGCAGCAGCTGTCGCTGTAGAGCAGGAAATGCGGGCGAAAACCCAGGAGATGCGAGCTAAAGTAGTGGAAGCTGAAGCGCTGGTGCCGCAGGCGATGGCAGATGCATTTCGTTCGGGTAACCTTGGCGTGATGGATTATGTGCGGATGAAAAATGTGCAAGCTGACACCTCCATGCGCGAATCGATTGCAGGCGGCGAAAGACCGCGAACCGAAGGCACCTGATTTGTGAGTAAGATCTACTGTTTTGGTCCACGATCCACGACACGCGATGATCGCAGCTAACTTGGACAATTTTCTTTTCCTGTTGCTGATTGTAGTGGCGGGGCTGTTCCAGTTTCTGGCGAAGGTGTTGGCCAAAAAAAGCAAAGATCAGGCCGAACCTGCATCGCCCACAACACCGGCGTCATCGGGGCCCGCCCCGTCAACCACGGACGACGATCGGATTCGCAAATTGCTGGAAGCGTTGGGCCAGCCACCCACCTCAGCACCGCCGCCGCCTGTTGCACCCCGGACAAACATTCCACCGCGTCCACTAGCCCCGGTGCAACCGCCGGCGTCACCGCTTTCTCAATTTAGGCGAGAGAAGCGCCGAAAACGGGAGCCAACTCGTACAGAGATCCCACCGCGGCCAACGGTAAAAGAAGCGCAGGAAACACCTGTACCGAACATAACAGCTGCGCCGGTTTTCGAGGTTCAGAAAGGTCCGTTACCAATTGCGCCCGTACCAATGTCGAAAGTGCCTGCACAACCTTACGCAGCTCAAATGCCCAGAGTTACCCTAGGCGACGAACGAAGAGCAAACATCGCGCTTTTGCTTGCTTCATCCTCTGGTTTGCGTGATGCAGTTATTCTTCGTGAGATTCTTGGACCGCCTCGCGGTCTGCTTCTGATGGACGCATTGCTGTAGCATCATTCGGCAGCGGCGAACCGCGTGTGCGAGCAGAATGGTTGTGCGTCGGGGTTGAATTCCGGGAACTTGGTTTTCGGAGTCCCGGAGAAATATCAGTAACAATGGGTTGTCCTCCTTACGGATTTGGAACTCGGCTTTTTTCTCATCGATCCCCGATTGGACCGAGGTTCACTCGCGCAATTGCAGCACAAAAGATCCAGGGTAGCTCAGTGGCAGAACGCTCAGTTGTTAACCGATGCACCGGTAATCCTGGCCCTGAGCCAATTGTTGTCGCGGAAGGAGCCAAAATGTCTGTGTGCCACACGGGCAAAATGCTTATGTTCCGCTGGCACGCCGGCGTGGCGGAATTGGCAGACGCGCCGGAGTCAAAATCTAAAGTTCGCCCCCCCCGTGACACATTCGCTCCCCTGGAACAGTTGCGAATAAAAAACATCTGCGATCGCGGGATGGGCCGATACTTCGTTACCAAGGTGTACTCACACTGGAAACAAAACAGCTACCTTGCCAGGAGGATTATATATGAAGCCACACATAAAATTCGCACTTCTGATCTGCTGTGCTGCGATCTCTCCGCTGCTGAATTCGAGGGCTGCTACCGTTCAAGTACGAGTGGGGGCAGGCGGGCTAAGATTCAATCCGCCGAACGTAACGATTCAAGTCGGAGACACGGTACAATGGAGCTGGGTCGCGAACGGCCACAGCTCAACCTCTGGCATCCCTGGGAATCCGAACGGATTATGGGATTCCGGCGTGCAGAATAGCGGGTTCGTTTTCAGCCACACTTTTTCTACAGCCGGGACGTTCCCTTACTATTGTACGCCGCATGGTTCCTGTTGCCGCATGATCGGATCGGTGACCGTGGCGACGCCTCCGCCACCCGCGGGTGCGGTTTTCGTCAACGACAACTCCGCCGCCGCAAACAAGGTCCGGATGTATAACCGCGGGGCGGACGGCCAGCTCGCCTTTGTGGATGCGTTTGATACTCAAGGCTCCGGCAGCAGTAGCGGCGGCCTTAATTCACAAGGCAGCGTCACCGTCACGAGCGACCGTAGGTATCTCTATGCCGTGAATGCGGGCAGCAATGATATAACGGCATTTTCGATCCAGGATACCCCGATCGGGCTCACGTTCATCGGCAAGGTTCCGTCTGGTGGCGTTTTTCCCAACAGCGTGACCACATTTGGCAATTTGCTTTACGTCCTGAACGCGAGGGGAACCGCCGCAAACATCACCGGTTTCAGTATTCAGACCGATGGATCGCTGGTTGCGATTCCCAATTCGACCCGACCGCTCAGCGTTCCCCGGCCAAGTCCGGCTCAAATCAGTTTTACACCGGATGGCACAACGCTGGCCGTAACCGAGAAAAGCACGAGAAGTATTGATACCTACGCCGTCTCCGGCGACGGCACCACGACCGGGCCACTCGTCCAGATATCCGCGGGCCCGGGTCCTTTCGGATTTTCCTTCGACGGTGCCACCCACCTTGTCGTTTCAGAGGTTAACAGCAGTTCGGCCTCTTCTTATACAATCTCCGCCGGCGTTCTTCAAGTCGTAACCGCACAGCTCAGAGATTTCGGTAGGGCAGCTTGCTGGGCGATTTGTACCACTGATCCGGGACTCCCGCAGCAATACGCTTATGTGAGCAATACGAATTCTGACAGCATATCAGGCTACGCCATTGCAACCGATGGCAGCCTTTCGCTTGTGAATGCAGATGGCAAGACCGCCGTTCTTCCTAGACGAGCCTTTCCAATCGATCTCGCCATAAGCAGTGACAACCAGTATCTCTATGTTCTGGCGAAGAAACTTCCTGGAATTGTTGCTTTCCAAATTCAACCCGACGGTAACCTGGTAAAGATCCAGAGGGTGTCTGGCACGCCCACAAGTTCATTCGGAATGACCGGCTACTGAGTGTTACCTGCAGGTTTTTGGGTAGTCACGCCGGCAGTATAGCACAGAGGCTCTCCGGCAGTTATCGGCGATTCTCTGAAAGTTGTCAGGGATGCCTGTCCGCCTGCTTCTGTCTCGCACTTCTCTCGCTCTCGAGCGAGAGTTTTGCGCAGAGCGGCACATGCGCAGGCATGGATACGGGTCCGGGCGCGGACCTGAATGGGTTCATCCCCATTTCCAACCGACAACGCCTGGAACACGGATATCTCCTCGATGCCGGTCGATCCAAACTTAAATAACATCATCGCGCTCATTGGAGCTAACTCTCAATTGCATCCTGATTTTGGGCAGGACTCTACAACGGGAGTAGGATTGGTATTCCGTACCAGATAGTGGACACCACTAAGCAGCCAAAAGTGCCGACCAGGCTTGGCGCTTACCAGACTGAATCTGATCCCTAAACCAATGCCTGTTCCGCCAAATGCTTTCATCGTGCGATTGTTGCTTCTTGTTCCTCGTTCTTGCGGTGCTCTTTAAGAAACTCATTGAGCAACATCGCGTTCACTGCTTGGGTCATCGTCTGGTCTGCGTGATGCAGTCATTCTCCGTGAGATTCTTGGACCGCCTCGCGGTTTGCAGGTGATAGACGGATTGCTGTAAGGTCATTCGCAGCGGCAAATTGACTGCGGAGCAGATGGTTGAGCGTTGCGATTGAATTCGAGGAACTTGGTTTTCGAACTTCCGGAGAAGTATGAGTAGGTAGTGGTCGTCCTTTTTGCAGATCGGAAGTCGGCTTTCTTTATCGTCGATCGGTCATCGGAACCGGCGGTCACTCGCGCAATTGCAGCACAAAAGATCCAGGGTAGCTCAGTGGCAGAGCGCTCGGTTGTTAACCGATGGGCGGTAGGTTCGAATCCTGCCCCTGGAGCCAATTGTTGTCACGGAACTAGTCAAAATGTCTGTTTGCCACACGGGCAAAATGCCTATGTTCCGCTGACACGCCGGCGTGGCGGAATTGGCAGACGCGCTGGACTCAAAATCCAGTGGCCGCAAGGTCGTGTGGGTTCGAGCCCCTCCGCCGGCAGATCGCCCGACCGTTTCTTGACCCAAGGAATCCTGCTCTCCTCGTGGGGCAGACGTGGCGGCAGCGCAAAGGCAACCACTGCAACGCGGTTACACTCATTGTTTATCGCTTGTGTAGAACAGAGAGAAACACAATGTTCTCTGGTGAACGGGAAGGCTGGCGTGCGAAATGCAAACGAACCACGCGAGTTTGTAACTACCCGCTGGAGCCTCATCGTTTCCGCCGCCAACAGAAGCGAAGAAGAAAAAGCGCGCGACGCGCTTGCCGATCTCTGTCGAACGTACTGGCGCCCTGTTTTTTCGTTTGTATGCAGACGTGGTTATTCAACCGAGGATGCGCAGGACCTGACGCAGGATTTTTTTGTCACGATACTTGAGGACAACTGGCTGCGGCACGCCGATCGGAATCGGGGCCGGTTCCGCTCGCTGCTTTTGAGATCGCTCCAGAACTTTCTTATTAATGCGGCTGAGAAAACCCGTGCTCGGAAAAGGGGCGGTGACGTGGAATTCCTTTCATGGGATGAATGGATGGTGCAGTCGCCATCACAACTAGTCGGTTCCGAGCAAGTGCTTGAATCGTTGCCACCCGAGCGCCTCTTCGATCTTAGCTGGGCTAAAACTGTGGTACAAAATGCGCTGGAACGCCTGAGGGAAGAGTGTGAGAGCAAAGGAAAGCTCTGGCTTTTTCAAGCACTGAGCCCTCACCTTACAGACCTTCGCGATGAAGTGTCGTACGCGAAATTATCGGGCCAGTTGGGAATGGCTGACAGTGCTGTTAAGAAACAGCTGCACAACATGCGCCAACGTTACAGGAGTCTGTTGCGAGCTGAAGTCTCGCAAACCGTCGAGACCGCGTCCGACGTGGAGGACGAGATCCGGTACCTTTGTGCGGCGCTCGCAGCAGGACCTGAGTAACGGCGATGAAACATTCAGATCCACGACGGTACCAATGTACGGACGCCGCGAAGGAACCGGCAGAATGCGAGAACTGCGGCGCAACGACACGGCTCAATACCGGACTTTGTGTCAACTGTCTTTTGCTCGAAGGACTCGAATCGGGTGGAGAGGTATCTCAGGCGGATTATAAAAGAGTCCTCGACGAGGTCGACGCGCCGCCCAAATACTGGTTCCTCGGTAATTACAAAATACTCGAGCAAATTGGTTGTGGCGGCATGGGCGTGATTTATCGCGCCAGGCAACGACATTCCCGGCGAATTGTCGCGGTAAAGCGCGTGCTTAGTTATCGAGCGGATTCTCGCGGAGCACTTGAGCGTTTCCGACGAGAAGCGCAGGCGGTGGCGAGCCTGGATCATCCGAACATTCTTCCGATTTATGAAGTGAGTGAAAGTGAGGACGGTTTGCCCTTTTTCAGCATGAAGTTCGCGGAGAAGGGAAGTCTGCGCGAAAACATCGCGTCTCTGCGCGGTGAACCGCCTAAATGTGTGAAACTAATGGCGAAAGTGGCGCGAGCAGTTGAGTACGCCCACAGCCGCGGAGTTCTCCATCGTGACCTCAAGCCGGGAAACATTCTACTCGACGATCGCAATGAGCCACTCGTGAGCGATTTCGGCTTGGCAAAACTGGTAGACGCGAACAATGATCTCACCAGATCGCTCACTACATTTGGAACAGCGGGTTTCATTGCCCCCGAGCAGGCCGGTGGAGCAGCGGCAGATTTCACCCCGGCGGCTGATGTGTACAGTCTCGGCGCAGTGTTGTTCAATTTACTCACTGGACGGCCGCCATTCCTGGGCTCGAATCCAGTTTCGGTCATTCGTGAAGCGTCTGAGACGCAGCCGCCTAAACTGCGCTCGCTGGCACCGTCGCTTGATCGGGATTTGGAAACCATATGCGCGCGATGCCTGGAACGCGATCCCAGTGCACGTTATAAGTCTGCCGGCGATCTGGCAGCCGATCTGGAGCATTGGCTGGTCGGCCGCCCAATCGTTGCTCGTCCGGTATCCGCACCGACTCGGGTTTGGCGTTGGTCGCGTCGTAATCCGAAGCTGGTTGCGGCAGGCGTCGCCGGTCTTTTTCTCGGGGCAGCTGCGGTCTGGGTGTTTGGCAGCGAAGTTTTTCAAGCGCCACCTTTCCATCCACCGGACAAGAGTATCGCGGTGCTGCCGTTGGTGAGTCTGAATACGAGTAAAGATCAGCAACATCTCGGTGATGGTGTCAGCGAAGAAATCCTTAACGGTCTTGCTAACCTCGATGGGCTAGACGTGGTAGGTCGGACCTCATCGTTCTCCTTCGCTGGCAATACCAATGCAAGGGAGGTGGGCAAAAAATTGAACGTCGCACACGTACTTGAAGGAACCTTGCGCCGTGAAGGTAACCGTGTTCGAGTCACCGCCGAATTAATCGATGCTCGCAGCGGTTTTCGGCTTTGGACTGGAACGTACGACCGGGAGATGGAAGGCCTTTTTGCACTTCAGGATGGAATCGCTCAATCGATTATTGCCTCGCTGAAAAACAAGTTCGCGGTTCCTGCTTCCGCTGACAAATCACTTAGCGAACGCGTGCAGAATAGTAATTTACCGCAATTTTTCAGCGATGTGATTCGTCCGGCAGGAACAAACAATTTCACGCTTAACGTGCCGCTCCAGAATCCATTTGGTCCACTCACCGTTTCGGATCGTTCGGAGCGCACTGACTCAAAGGTCGTCGCTGCGCCTCCCATTCCAGAGACAAGCCCGGCGACTACCAGCGTGTTGGCTCGCAAATTGCAAGTGGACATGAAAACTCGGAAGATTACAGAGCCTCGTATTGCTGATCGGCAAAAGGCCGCTGCGCCACAAACGTCCATTCGGGGCTTTGTCAAAGGCTCAAAAGGCGAACCTCTCAAAGACGCAGACGTTCGTATCGAATCGAAGGACGGCAACGAGGTGTTCAGCACAGTGAAAACCGATGCACAAGGACGCTATATTTCGAACAGTCTGCCACCGGGCGTTTACCGCGTAACCTTGCTGGTTGATGGCGAAGTCAAAGCCTCGACCGTGAACACGCGGACAAAGGCGAATCAACCGACTGAGCTAAATTTCGACATCAAACCAGCATTGCAGGCAGCCAAGATTGCAAAAGGCGGAAAACGCCTGGTGTGGATGCCGGGTCGCACCGGCAGCCATATTGGCGGCGGTTGGGTGGAAGTCGATGACAGGGGGAAGGCGCACTCCAGCTTCAACGTTCAGAGAGTCACCGCACGTAATTGGTGATTTGAAAGCGACTGAAGAACGACAATGTGTCGAGAAGATCTCTTTAATCTGTAACGAGAGTGTACTTCCGAACTTTTTTCGATCATTCGGCGAATTATTTGGAACTTCGCCCGTTGTTTCCTGTAGGAATGAATGAATTACTATGTTTACTAAATCATTAAAGATCGGTTTTGCTGGGCTCGTTCTTTCCGTTGTGACTGCATGGGCTGGACCTTCTGCAATTCAAGGCGTCGTGAAGGACGCAAAAGGGCAGGCGATAAAGGGTGCAGATATTCAGATTGCGTCGAAAGATGGCAAACAACAGTTCAACACCGTCAAGACCGATGCCAAAGGTCGCTACATTTCACAAGGCCTGCCCGGCGGCGTCTACAGGGTGACGCTGGTTGTGAATGGCACAGTCAAAGCATCCATCACAAATACAAAGACCAAGCCGGATCAAACGACGCAACTGAATTTTGATCTCAGACCGGTCCCAGCGGCCCAAGCCGGTACAGGCCAGAAGAAGGGAAAGCACATGGTCTGGATGCCCCCCACCACAGGAAGTCATACCGGTGGGCGCTGGATTGAAGTTGACGATAATAGCAACGCTGCGCCCGGCACCTTGAACGTACAGCACGCAGATGCTGAGCAGTTACAGCGACAAATACAGAGTCAGGGTAATCCAAATACAGGTGGCCATTGATGCAAAGCTCCCTGCCGAGCCGCGACCGGCTTCTGCGATTTCAATAGAATAATACCGCCGAAGTTCGACGAGTTCTGATCAGCGAAGTCCATTGCCGACCCTGACAAACCGAAAGCTTTCATTTCAACCAGGGACCGGTGTAGGTGTCTCGGAGAACAATGCGCGAACCGGTTCTCGTGAAAGTACAACAATCGTAAATACACCCAGAATTGTTCCAAACGGGATAAACAGGCATTCAATACAAGCCATCACTAACACGAAATTATAGCGCTTACGCAGCGCGAGCGATCGTCCCGTCATTAGGATGCAAATTGACATGGCGATCGCCATCAGAAATAGAGCCGAGCCAAGCACAACAAAGATCCAGCCGAGAAATTCGGGCGGCAGGTCTTCTCCAGGTTTCGCAGTGCCGTGTCGCGCGGCACCGATGAAGAGCGCTCCGACTATCGTGTATAGTAGCGGGAAAAAAGAGCAGAGACCTCCCAGACCTGCGACGACGTAATGGAAAATCGCCAGAAGCTTTAGATGCTCTTGATCCTGGCTCATCGGCGCCAAGTAATCGGCGACAAGAATTTAACGCGACACTCGCAATTGCGGTGGGAAGCTGGTGAATCGCCGATCATGAAGTGATGTAACCTTCCTCGCCATGCTGGTTGATATCGAGACCCTGGCGCTCGATTTCAGGGGCGATGCGCAGCCCAATTAAACCTCTGACAATGGCGCCGATGATCGCACTGCCGACTACAGCGAACACAATCGTAATCCCGATCGCCTTTAATTGCTCAAGCCAGAGGGTGTGCCCTACAATTCTCGCAAGTCCATTTCGCGTGGCAGGATTAGCCGGTCCGGCGACGCTTAATAGCAGATTCGGATTTACACTGGCAGTGGCGAGGAGGCCTGTGAGAAACGCGCCGAGGGTTCCGCCCACCGCATGGACGCCGAACGTATCGAGCGCGTCATCGTAGCCCAGCCAGGATTTCAATTTGGTGCAGGCAAAAAACGTTACGACTCCCGCTGCAACTCCGATAATTACAGCGCCGCTCGGTGTCACATATCCGCAGGCCGGCGTAATTACTACGAGGCCGCCTACCGCACCCGAACAAAAACCAAGCACACTCGGTTTGCCGCGCAGCGCGTACTCAAGCATTGCCCATGCAAACGAAGCAACGGCCGTCGCCAGGGTCGTCGTCATGAAGGCATTCGCCGCAATTGCATCAGGAGCAAAAGCACTTCCCGCGTTAAAACCGTACCAGCCGACCCACAGCAAGCCGGTTCCTACCATGCACAGTACCATGCTGTGTGGCGCCATGATTTCTTTTTTGAATCCGAGTCGGTGGCCGAGCAGAATGCATAGGACCAGCGCTGACCAACCGGAGCTCATATGCACGACTGTTCCGCCGGCGAAATCGATTGCAGTAATTTTTGCGCGACCGTTCCAAACTCCGTTCATCCAACCGTCGATTCCCCAAACCATGTGGGCGATCGGGAAATAGACGACGAACATCCAGATTGCGACAAACGCGAGTACGGCCGCGAATTTCATCCGCTCCGCCACCGCCCCGATGATTAACGCAGGCGTAATAATTGCAAACATCAGTTGATACATCGCAAACACATCCTGCGACACCCAATACGAGTAATCAGTGTTCGGGCGTCCATCCACACCGTGTAAAAGCGCAAAGTCTAGTCCGCCGATGAAGGGTGAGCCGTGCGAAAAAACCAACGAATAACCGGCCAGCCACCACAGGATGGTCACCAAGCCGGCGATGCCAAGGCATTGAGCCAGCACGGAAAGAACATTTTTGGCGCGGACCAGGCCGCCGTAGAAAAGCGCCAGTCCTGGCAAAGTCATGAACAGCACTAATGCAGCGCAGGTCATCATCCACGCGTTGGCGGCAGGGCCGGGCCCTGCAATGTTCGACGCGATTGCCGCATTTGCCGAATCAGCGCCTCGAGCTGAATTGTTGATGTAGGCTTCCAAATCCGCAACGCGCTGCTCCAGGGAGGGCGATGCAGATGGCGAAGAGGTTTGGCCGTCGACTGGAGAGCAAAACGCAATGAATGCCGTGAGCAAGAAGACTCGCATCATTACGCGCACTCCGTTATAGCGCGTGCTTCTTTGGCAGCAAGAAAAATGGCTAAGTAATTCCAGGTCCGGTGCAGAGGGGACAGAAGCCAGGCTTATTGCAAGGAAGAAGCGATATGCCGCGATCCAACACGCACCTCGGGCAGCAGCAAATTAAGATTCAGGAAAGATCGACGGCAGATTTCCAAGCCAGCTCCGTCTCCATCTTGGGAGCCGTCGACCTCCTCAGTCTTTCCGGTTTAGCTATTCTTCGTCCGATGACTTTGTGCGACCATTTCAAAATCGGACGTTCCCAAAGATAGTAGGATAAACTGGCGGTCGCGAAGACTAACAAAATAGCAATCGCCGGGTTGATTTTATAGGCAGGATTCAAGAAGGGCATTTGCCATACGTAGAGGCTGTAACTCAGCAATCCTACCCAGACCACAATCGGGCTATTCAGCCATTTTGGAGGATATTTGGTTACTTCAACAATCAGGAGAGCTACCAGGGCATTAAAAATAAAAGTATTGATGTGCGCAAAGAATTGCGGCACGGGCCAGCCTATTTGAATTTCGCCGGCCCCGCTGATTAGCGGTGCGACAAGGAGGAGAAGCCACACCCAGCGGCTTATCCTGGGTAATTGCGGCCGGTACAAGGCCAGCAAGCAACCCACTGCCAACGAATCCATCACGCACGGGAAAAAGAAAAGTGCGTTTATCGACCCACTGAAATATTTGCTAACCACGTATTGTGCGACCAGCGCCACGAAGACAGCGATCCACGCGAATTTTTTTGCGTGCCTTCTGGCCGCGACTATGGCCAACGGCCAAAGCAAATAGAACTGTTCTTCGACCGACAACGACCAAAGGTGGCTCAGATTCCAAGGCAAATCGTGGAAGTACGTGGACCCGTAAAGCCACACTACGACCCACTTCCATGAAGCCATGACAACAAAAGGGGTCATGGCAAGCAGGTACAGATACGCAACCGGGAAAATCCTCAAAACTCTGCGCAAATAGAATCGCGACAGGCTGATGCTCCCGAACCTCGATTCTTCCTCCACTAATAAGGTGGTTATCAGGTAGCCCGAGATTACGAAGAACACGCGCACCCCGTAATGCGCGTAAGTACTGGTAACCCAATTTTGAAAATGCCACGCATACGCCACATGCCCGGAGAGAACTGCAAGAATGGAAATCGCTCGCAGTCCGTCAAGGGATGGGATCCGTCGGCTTGGTTTTTCACGCGGCGCAGCAAATTCATCTGCCAGTGCATCAGCTTGGCTCAAGACGGTGGACTTTTGCATGTGCTGACGCGTACAGCGTTTGATGATGGGTTTTCGGAGGTTTAAGGCCAGAGTGATGGCGCAGATTCCACGCTTTAGTCCAGGCCTCCATAGGATGAATCGACCCTTAAAGCAAGGGCGGTTGTCAAAACATCCTCCTCAGTGCGTACCCGCCAAAACAGGCACTGGGAGCCTTGCGTGACGTACAACGAAATCCGCCGAGCGGCCTCCCAGGCCAGTCTAAGACGCTCGACAGAGTTCCTCCTCCGCTTCGAGGAGGTCGGTCAGCTTGTCTGCTTCAAGCGTCTTACGATAAAACCCCTCGCCCGCTCGTGATCGCGCACCAGAGAAAACATGACGGCGCGTAAACTGTTTCCGTTAATGGCGCTGCACTGTCAGTGTCATCGTCGTCATCATCCTCATCGTCAATATCCTCTTCGTCAGCATCGGTTTCAGGAACGACCGCCGGCAGGTCATCTTGCTGCAATTTCTCATAACGATCGCGAATGTCGGCTGGAATTTTATCCCTGTCCTCCTTCGTCTCCACAGGTCCGCTGAAAAGCAATTTCCCTTGCGGATCCTTGGCAGTAAGCAGTTTTTTTCCATCAACGGTTTCCAACTTCATCTCTCCTTTGTCATCGGAGAAAACAATTTTTGCTTTACCAAGGTCAATCCTGGTGGCCTTGAGAGCCCCATGATCCTTACTGAGGATGCGAATCTCGCGTGCTGCGCGCTGTGCATCTTCCCGCGCTTGTCTCGCTGCCTCATGAGCTTGCATTACGGCTCCGCGAATTACGCCCCGCTGAGCGCCAAGTTGCTCGCGCAACTGTTCTTTCAAGTTCCGCATCTGCTCGTTGAGCTCACCAGTGGCGTCAAAATCCCAATTCCATTCGTGTTTGTCGCCTGGATCCCGGGAATGACGCCGCGGCATCTCCTTCTTGGAAAGTTTAACGGTAACCTTTTGTTCCTGCCCCTTACGCAGAATCGTCAGCGTTATGTCGGCACCGTCAGCAAAGGTTTGCAAGAGTTTTCGTAACTGGCTCGGTTCGAACAGAATCTGATCGTTGAGCATTCTTAATATATCGTTCTGTTGAACGCCTGCCGTCGCCGCAGGACTGTTGGGCACAACATACTCCACTACTAACCCGAGACCTTTGGATAGGCCGAGTTGTTCGCTTACAACGGTTGGAACCTGGGACGTTTCTACGCCAAGAAATACCGTCGGCACCTTGGGCGTTTTTTCATGGCCATTTGCCGCTGGGGGAGGCGGAGGAGCAGGCGGTTTCGGTGGAGCAGGTGATGTCTGCGCAAGTCCCGCCATGGGCAGGAATCCCAGGCATGTAATAACTACAATCAGTTTTCTTTTCATGGTGTTCTTTAGGTTAAATCATTGACCGGAAACCGGAATGAGGACGACTTCTTCGCTGGGATACGAGACACGAAGCGATGCACCAGTGGAGGGATTCCGCCACTGGCAGGTCTCCTGTGTTTGATAACGAAGGCGCCTCACCGGTTGGGGTGAGCCCTCAGCAAAGTGCAGGCCCTCGTCGCGAGTGTTGTAAACAACCTGTGTTGCGCGGGATGGAATGAATCGATCGGAAACAGCCGCAGCTTTGGTTCCGCTCCCGCTGGCACCGACAGGCGTGCTTTCCGGCGCCTTCGCGCCCTGCGGCAACGCCGAGGATGCCGCCCCGGACGCAATATCTTTGTGCTCAGGTAGCCTTTGATCGGTATTTATTCGCGCGAGTAACAAAACCAATGCCGCAGCCGCTGCTGCAAAGCCAATACCAAACCGCAAACGAGTTTGACTTGATCGCTGCTCTTTGGCTAGGTCGCGGCTCCCTCCTCTTTCGCTCGCCTCGCCACGGCACCACTCCATAAAATGTTTCCAGTTCCATCCCGCCCCCCAGTGGGCGGCAGATGTTTTGCGGTCTTGGACCAATCCTTCTTCAATTCGCTGCAAAAGAACAGGCGAAGTGCGAGCCGGTCGCAACGCTTTCAAATCGTTCTCGAGGTCAGAGAAATCGTTCATTGGGGTTGAAAGCTTTTCTTTAAATGAGCCAAAGCATATCGGTACCGGGATGCGGCGGTATTTTGAGAGATGCCCAGCGCACCGGCGATTTCGTTGAAAGTGAGATCGTTCCAAATCTTCAAGACAAGCACCTCCCGTTGGTCCTGCGGCAGGCAGCTAACCGCTGCGGCAAGCGCCGATTGCCCTCCATCCACGAATTCAAACTCCGGCTCAATCGTCGGATCGGCCTCAGCGGCGACGGTGGCCTCCCGTCGCACACGGCGTTTATCGCGACGAATAAAGTCCAAAGCGATGGAACGCACGGTCGCGTATAGCAGAGCGCGATTGGTAATTTCGTGGTTTCGCCGCCAAAACTTGACAAAAGCCTCCTGCACAATGTCTTCGGCATCGGCTGCTGATCTTGTCCATTGTCGGGCGAACAGAAGCAGGCCGGGACCGATCTCTGAAAAGCAACTCTTCCAATCCTCATGGCTGGCGATATTATCCATGACCTTTTCACGGTCTTTACTTCCAAAACGCCGCCAACCAACAGATTTGTCTACGCTATCGAAATCTTTTTGGTTGATCGCTTCGTGAAGCGACATGCGGGCTTCCGTCGACATCGCCTATCACTTTTTCGGCAATGCTCGCAAAATCAAGTCGCCAAGCCAGTCAGGGTCCGCCACACCTTCGCGATATGCTCTCATTGCTTCCACTGAGGAATTTACGCGCAGATTGCTGTAAGACCCGTCGGCGTTTTGCCATCGCTCGTGCCAGTAAACTGCCGCTTTGATACGCGGATAACGGGTGCGAAAAAGTTTGAGCCCGTGCTTGATCCATTCCGCTTTGCCAACACCGCCGCGCTCCGCCGAGTGTGGAAATTCACCTGTCGCCCATTCGGCAATCATGATTGGTTTATGCGGATCGAGTCTGGATATTTCCTCATAGGGCCAGTCTACTAACGAAGGAATATCCGGGTTTGGTTCGTCCCTATACTGTTGTCCGTAAACGCTCAACCCCAGCCAATCCACATAATCGGGTCCCGGATAGTAGGCAGGCGCGCAATTCCATGTTTCGTACGGATAAGGATAGTTATTCGTGTGAAACATCCACTTGATATTTGAAGCGCCACGCGCCCGCACGCGGTCCACCACGTAGCGAAAGGCCTTGCGAAATGTCTCCGGTCCTTTCCAATTGTTCAGATCTTTATCCCATTGTCCGCCACCATAGTACGCACCCGACCAAGGAAACCACGTGCCGTTCATTTCCACGCCGAACACGACGATCATCGGGTGACCAAAATCGCGTGCAGCATCGGCCCACATGGCGATGTACCCGTCCCACCTGCCGGCAAGGATCTCAGTCAAGCTGAACTTATCCGGTGCGTGGTCTTCCGTGTAGGGCCTGTCCCACGGCGACCAAAAAACAAGCGGCAGCGAACCATGCCGCCAAATGACATTCAGGTTATCCGCCGGAAAATTTTGTTCTCCCCAGTAACTTGAGGACGCGATGATGGCCTGGTGTTTTCCCACCATCTCCTCGAAGTCTTCGATTGTCTCCAGAGTAACGTCGTCTTCGGCATCGCCAAAATCCATGAACGCCCCGGTGTACCCGCCATGTTCAGGAATCACCACCTCGACCGGACCGTTCGGGTCGACCTGCGCAACAGCGGCGCTCCGACGACATCCGGGTAGCGCCAGGCTTGAGGTCAACACAATGACAAGTGCAAAAACAACGCGCATCCGAATCCGGAAGGTCTCAGCAAACGATCCAGTGTCCAGCAGGGCGGTTGGTTTAGAGATCATATCTGAACGCAAGCACTTCGGTTGCGATCCTGATCGGTTCCTGCATGTACCCAGTCTGCTGTTATGGACGTTCAATCGATGTCTTCAGGTAACCCGGCAATTTTCCTTGACTCCAAAAGCATACCTGAGAGCACAATTCCCACGACCGAAAGAAGCGATGAAGACGACACTTCTCACTGTTTCAATCGTGCTGATGGTGTCGCTCGGGTTCTCAGAGGATTTCAAAACGCTCGGCGGAAAAGAATATAAAGACGCGAACGTCGCCCGAGTTGAACCTGATGGGATCGTACTCAGGACTAAAACTGCTTTCCAGCACATTGGGATCCTAAGCTTAGAATTCCACGTGGACAAGTTGTCGC